>Ga0307989_1000089_pt1 | contig 71040 bp, 64 predicted proteins | sample EllFjometagen185_FD_203164 | JGI IMG/M metagenome (GOLD analysis project Ga0307989, IMG submission 203164) | Marine microbial communities from Ellis Fjord, Antarctic Ocean - #185 | ecosystem: Environmental > Aquatic > Marine > Unclassified | place: Southern Ocean | collected 2014-10-08 | reverse complement strand
ATATCGGGAATAATATCAGAAAAAAGATATATAAATGTATAATAATCAATATGTTAGAAGGCGAAAGCGGAGAGGGAGGGATTCGAACCCCCGGTACCCTAAGGTACGCTGCATTTCGAGTGCAGTGCAATCAACCAGGCTCTGCCACCTCTCCAGGTGATGATTCTTTGGAAGAATTACGAATGAATATAAATGTGAAGGGTCTGCCAGCAATGATTTAAGCTGAAGAGCCTGTTATTTTGAAGCTCGTGACTCCTTGAAAAAACTATCCAGGATGGATTTACATTTTAATTCCAGAATCCCACCAATAATCTCAACTTTGTGGTTAAGATAATTACCAGAGCAGAGTTGTACAGCACCTCCGCAGCCACCATGATCATGATCGTCTGCTCCAAAAACAAGCTTGGGAATCCGTGCATTCAATATTGCTCCCGCACACATAGGGCAGGGCTCTAAAGTCACGTAAATCGTGGCCTCTTTTAAGCGCCAGTTAGCCACGTGATTTGCTGCAGCTGTGATAGCAATCATTTCGGCATGGGCTGTCGGATCGTTTAAGGCTTCCCGCTGATTGTAACCGCGTCCAATAATTTGATTGTTCAAAATGACCACAGCCCCAACTGGTATTTCCTTACGGGCATAGGCTTTCTCTGCCTCGCGAAAAGCGAGTTCCATCCAATGACTGTGTGAATCTGTATTTAACAATGAATAGCCCTGCATTCGGAAGCATTCCTTGATTGAGTTAACTGGCTAATTCTTTTTCAGGTAAGAGCAATGGCTTTGATCAATCCATTGGAGAGTTCGTGAAGATCCCATGAAAATTTATCAGCCAGATCTTTTTTAATGCGCAATTGAATTGTCACGCCATCAGCATAATCTTGTTTCTTTAATTGAGCTCCATACGTCTCAATCAGTCGGTAAACCAAATTTGCGTGTTCAAAATCGCATTGGCATTCCAGGGTCAATCGAGGAATGTATCCTCTCTTCTTGAGCTGGGGGAGAGCTTCCTGTACCACTCCACCATAAGCGCGCATGAGTCCACCTTTCCCCAGTTTTGTCCCACCAAAATAGCGAGTGACTACTGCCAAAACGTTGGTGATATTAGCACCAGCTAATACTTGATAGATTGGCATCCCTGCTGTCCCTGCTGGTTCACCATCATCACTAACTCGCCAGATTTCCTCGTCACCAATACCTAAACGCCAGGCAAAACAGTGGTGGTTGGCCGTATACTCGCGTTTTGAGATTTCGGACAAGAGAGCTTGGACGTTTTCTACATGCTTGACCGGAAATATATCTGCAATAAACCGAGAGGCCTTAATTTTGGTCTGATGCTGACAGGTATCTATGGGTTGGAACCAATGTGGCGCTGTCATCTAAGAACCGTAAGTTTTCGGGAAAGCGTGGTTCGACCAGTAATAAACTTTAAAAAATAAACCCCTGATATGGTTGATTCTGGCAATGAAAGCTCAACAATGCGGATGCCTTCATCTAAATATTGATCCTGCTCATGGACCTGATGACCGAGAATATCGAACACCTTAATTTTCGTATTACCTGAAGCAGCAATCATAAGACTTAATTTAATCGATTCAAAACTCAACACACCTGGATTTGGATAGAGAGTTTGAATAGCATCGACTAAGTCCAAAGCACTTCCATCAAATGACAATGAAAAAGAGGCAGCCGTTTCGCGACTCCCGTTGATGAGAGGGAAGATAAAGTAGTCTTGTGGATTAACTTCATTGCTGGGCACCCAATAGTCTTCAACAGCTCCAATCAAGGATGAGCCCTTTTCAAGACTATGCTGCGTAAGAAAAATACGTTGATAATTTTCCAGATTGCTACTACTCACAAAAAAGTTTGTATTCGTCTGAGGAGAGAAGCGCTTAAAACCTATCCGGGAACCCTCCAGGGCAAATGAAAAGTCATCTGGAAAACTAACCGGAAGCAGATAATCCATTGTACGAACTTCAGGGAGTGCTGCAGCATCATCATAATAAAGTCCTGAAATAGCACGGGAGCCGGTAAAAACATTATAGAGCGCATATTTCCCTAGTGCATCTGTCAGACTGGAATTCCAGGGTGAAGAACTTAGCACTTGCCCTAAATTGTCCATGGCATCTTTATCTGATAAATTTTCCCATAGATCCAGCATGATGTGCTTGCTGTTTCGTGTGCCATACTCTTTATCCAGTACTTGACCATAAATACCGTGGCCATACATGTAGGTTGTATTCTCCAAGCCTGGAAACTGGTAGGCATTGAAATTGGACTGAACATAGGCATGGTAGTCATTAATATCCGGATAACAATATTCTTCAAACCAAACACTTGATATTTCATACCAATAAACATTTGCCCAATCCAGAAAAGCGGGGTGTGAGTAGCGTAGTTGAACCATGTGGAAAAACTCATGGGCAATGGTTACCTGAAGGGCATTTATACCTGATGTAGAATAGCCGATTTCAGTGTAATCGTTATCGACTAGGAGATAGGTCGGAGAGGGAGTGTAATTTTCAAAGTAAGTCATTCCATAGTACAGTGCATTTTCCCAGGTTTTCATATCAACGATGAAAATATCTAACTCTGGACCATCCATGCCGGCATCTGGGACGGGGGGCAAAAAATCGAGCTCATCTACGAGAACACTGTATGCGGAATCAGCTGTGATCGCTGCCTCAATCACAAATATTGGGGGGCCTGATGCGGAGACACCTGTCACAGCGTGGACTCCATCTAGAGTATAGTGAATACGAAAAAAACCTGCTGGACTTACATAGGAGCTGTCTAAAAGTGGTCTTTCTTTGATTTGGGAGGAAGTCGTGCGATTTAGTGAATGTTCGTGCTGACCAAAACCACATTTTACAGCTGGATTTAACTGAGCCGAAAGACTGGTAACAAAGAGTATCAGGGGCAGGAAGAGACGCATGAATTAGCGACTGGTTTTACTGTAACGAAAGTGTAGCCAGCTACAGTTTGAGATTGCTGTGGTCATACTTCCGTCGCAAAGACGAGATACCCATTACCTATTATCATATCACACCCTAAACGTAATTACTTTTGCCTGAACGCTATCCGGATTGGTACTCCTGTAAACCCGAATAGTTCACGAAAACGGTTCTCTAGATAGCGTTTATAGGCTGTCTTAATGAGGTCAGGATGATTAGTGAAGATGACAATCACAGGAGGGTTAACAGCCACCTGTGAACAATAATTTAGTTTTATTTCTTTGCCCTTGGGGGATGCTGGCTGCAATCGGGCAACAACATCTTCCAGAAATAGATTGAGATGTCTGGTTTGTATACGTTTGTGTTGTTCTTCATGAATCTGCTTAACCAAATCAACCAATTTGAAAATTCGACGACGTTCCAGGGTAGAGATAAACTGGATAGGATAATGTCTTAGTTCAAACATATCATCGATCATCGCTTGCTGCATATCTCGCATGGTGTTGGTCGTTTTCTTAATGAGGTCCCATTTATTAACGCCAACAATGAGCCCTTTTCCAGCTTTGATCACTTCTTCAATAACGCGGGCATCATGGGAAACAAAACCCTTCTCAGCATCAATCAGGACGATGACCACATGCGCACTTTTAATAGCTTGTTGGGTTCTAATTGAACTGTAATACTCAATGGTGTCGTCAACTTTGGCTTTTCGCCGTAAACCTGCCGTATCAATCATCTCGTAGGGCTGATCAAAATGTTTGAAGCTTGTATTGATTGAGTCGCGAGTTGTCCCTGGAATGTTGGTAACGATTTGCCTTTCAGCACCCAGAAGCGCATTTGTGAGACTTGATTTACCTGAGTTTGGCATTCCAACGATCGCAAACCGGATTACATTCTCATCGGTTTCTTCTTCAACTTGAATTTCTCCAAAGGTAGCTACAACTATATCTAAAGCATCACCGATACTCCGACCATTCAAGGCACTAATGGGATATACTTCACCGAGACCTAACCGATAAAAGACATGAGTTTGATCAACGACTCCCTGATTGTCAGCTTTATTGGCCAATAGAACAACGGGCTTCTTTGAACGTTTTGCTCTTTTTGCTATTTCTTCATCTTCCCAGGTGATCCCAACGACTGAGTCAACCATCAACATGATAACATCGGCTTCATCAATTGCTGTAATAGCCTGTTTGCGTACTTCCCTGTCAATGACATCTTCACTCTTGGGGATGTAGCCTCCCGTGTCAACCAGGAAGAATGAATGACCGACCCAGTCAGTTTCAACGGCCATGCGGTCACGTGTGACACCTTCTTGCTCATGAACAATAGATAAGCGTCTACCGACAATTCTGTTGAATAGAGTTGATTTGCCCACATTGGGTCTGCCAACGATTGCTACAACAGGAAGTCGAAGCTTGGATGTTTTATTTGGAGGAGCTGAGTTTGTCATAATATTCCGTAGTTAATTTATTGCTCAGAATTTGAGCGAATAATGTACTTAGTAGTTTTCTTAATCGATATGAGAAATTTAGACCTTGTTAAGTCCAGGGATTCAGAATTTCAAACATATCTTCATGGTGGATATATACCGGTATTCCCAATTTTTTCTCAACTTCTTCTCGGGTATGGTCATCCAGTGTGATGCCATCCTCGCTAAACATGCGATACGACAGATATATTGCATCGGCATTATCGGTGAGCCCTTTAAGTTGCGTCACAACATCCCTGGCAGGAACTAAACCTGTAACTGTTACTGTATCAGCCCCTAACCATTCGTTTCTGATTGGAATAATTTCATATTCTAAATTTTCCACACCATCTAGCGTGCTTCCAATGGTTTCTTTCAGGAAGGGGGCACCCAGCGTACCAGTTGGGAATATAAGTCGGGTTGGTTTCTTTAGCTGGGATGGTAACATGGGAAGACTGGCCTGGAAACGATTGGCAAAGTCACGACATTGGCCTACTCCATTTTCAACCATGGAGAATTCACCGTAATATTCATCTCCAGGGATATCAAGACCTGCTAAAATGAAAAATTCATCACTGAGATAAACAAACCGATCAATTCCCGGTACTCTAAACTCAGCTTCGTATTTGTTAAACCAAGCGATAAACTCGCGAGCTGTTTCCTGGGTGTAAGATTCTAGGTCAGGTAGATCATCCCGATATTTGGTCAATCCAACAGGTACGATTGAAACAGATTGAACCTTAGGGGCTAATCTTATAAGATCGCGAATTGACTGGAGGAGGACATCACCATCATTCCAACCTGGGCAAAGTACGATTTGAGTATGAAGAATTATATTATTTTCAGTAAGATACTTAAGCTTGGCAAGGAAATTATCATCCTTACGGTAGAGTAACATCTTCTTCCGTAATTCTTGATTCGTAACATGGACACTGATATAGAGAGGGCTCAGGTGCTGCTCTACCACACGCTCCAATTGTTTGGGGCCCATGTTGGTCATGGTGATATAATGACCATGTAGAAAGCTGAAACGGTAATCTCCATCCTTAAAATTTAGTGATTCGCGTACGCCTGGGGGGTTCTGGTGGGCAAAGCAAAAAACACAGTTATTGGCACATGATCGAATGGTCATTGGTTTGATGACAATACCGAGTTCTTCATCCAAACCTTTTGTGATTTTAAGCGTTCGATCGATACCAGCTCTTTTGATTACAATTTCAAGGTCTTCATCGGCCGCATAGAACTCATAGTCAATAACATCTGAAATTGTACGTTTATTTATGGTCACCAATTGATCACCCACTAGAATGCCCATGGCTTCAGCCGGTGTTCTCGGTGTAATGGCAATAATATTCATGGCGCGAATATATTCAGGAGGCTTGGCTGATGAAACGTTTTGATGGGAAGATTCGGAGGACCTTTTTGGCACAATATGATAAATAGTCTCCCCAATTATAATGTTTAAGAAATCATTCCGATTCTATGGTAGTACACCCACATTTTATCGAAAACGTTTGCTGTTAAGACTCTTAGGAATCGATCCGCAATATATCCTAGGCAAATGAGCTCACATAAATGTGCTCATGAGACAAAATTTAGATAATTAATAAAATTTACAAATCACCGTTGTCTTCCTCTGATGCGTCTTTAAGTTTCCAGCCATGTTATCGGCGAACATTTAATAGAGGTGACCTTATGTCCATCCTTCCCTTTTGTGGAACGATCTACAATCCCGCAAATTTCCCGAATCTTTCAGATGTAATTTCCCCTCCCTACGATGTGATCACTCCTGAAGAAAGAAGATTTCTTTTGACCCGATCACGTTACAATAGCGCCAGGCTCATTTTGGGAGATGAGAAGCAAGGGGATTACTTTGAAGATGATTTCTACGAGAATACTCAAAAGCTCATAAAACAGTGGCACGAAGAGAACATCCTGATAAAACGTGAGCAACCAGGTCTCTTCTTTCTACACCAATTCTTTACAGGACCAGATGGTGACCGACATATCCGTAAAGGGTTCATTGCTTTGTTGCCTTTGGCACCCTACGGTGCAGATACAGTTCGAGCTCATGAACGAACCCATGTAGGTCCCATCAAAGACAGACTTCGGTTAACTTCAAAAACGAGAACAAATTTTTCACAGATATTTTTCACCTATCAGGACAATCAAAACAAGATCAACAATTTATTGGATGAAGCCGTTCCGAAAGCGGTTGTGAAATTTACCGGTACGAACGAGGACACAGGTGTAAAAAATATTTGTTATCTGATTGAAGATGAGGATGTGATCGCTGAAGTTCAGGAGCTTATGGAAGGGAAGCCCGTTTTTATTGCTGATGGACACCATCGCTATGAAACAATGAGCCAGTATCAGAAGCAAAGGCTAGCTGAAACAAAGCTGTCCGAAATCGATGCGAATTATGTCATGGGATATTTTGTCTGCGCTCAGGATACAGGATTAAAAGTTTACCCCACACACCGTACCCTGCGAGGCTTACCAAATTTTTCATATCAGATTCTTATGGATAAATTGTTTGAATATTTTGATATTTGCCAAATTGATACCGAAGATGTGGAGTTAGGTCATAATCATAGACAAATGATTATGGCGAATGAAGCAGGGGAGCCTGTGTTGCTCCATCTGAAAGAATCCGCATACAATGAGTTCCGCCACCAACTTGAAGATCCGCTATTGGCTGAGATGGATACGGTAATTCTTGAGGATATAATATTAAAGCGCATTTTGAATCTCACGGATGATGATATCCAAGAACATCGGTTTATTGAATACCATCGTGATGTGGATGACTTTTGGACATCCCTGAGAACGGGTAGTCAAGTCGGTTGGATTATGAACTATCCTGATAACAATATTTTGTTTGAAATCGGCGGACGAGGGCTGCGATTACCACAAAAAAGCACATACTTTTTCCCGAAGTTACCTACGGGATTGGTATATAGAGAATTAGAGGACTAGGGGTTTTTATGAAACCAAAATTATTTATTCCAGGGCCAACACATGTTGATCAGGAAATTCTTGATGCCATGGCTCAGTATCCAATTGGTCATCGAACGGCCGATTACCGGGAGCTTCAATCAAAGGTGGTCAATGGTATTAAAGAACTGCTATATACGGAGCAATCTGTTTTGGTGTCAACCAGTTCCGCTACAGGCTTGATGGAAGCAGGCGTTCGTAACCTGAGTCAAAAACGAGTTGCCAATTTTGTATGTGGTGCATTTTCACAACGTCAGGCGGAAATAACCAGTATATGTGGTCTAGAGCAGGATGTATTCCATGTTGAGTGGGGACAGGCAACCACTGCAGAGCAGGTTGAGAAGGCACTTTCAGCAAATGATTATGACCTGGTTACTGTGGTTTTTAATGAAACTTCAACTGGAGTTATGAATCCCTTAGCTGAAATTGGTGAAGTCGTTAAAAATCATCCTGATACCTTGCTCATGGTTGATGCCGTAAGCGGGATGATGGGTGCCCCCATTAAAATTGATGAGTGGGGCATAGACATGGCCTTAGCCAGTGTGCAAAAAGCTTGGGGACTTCCCCCAGGATTTGCAGTTATGAGTCTCTCAGATGCTGCATTGGCTCGGAGTCAGTCGATTCCAGATGCTCAAAAAGGGTTTTATTTTGATTTTGTTCGAATGCACAAGGCTGGGCAAAAATCTCAAACAACTGTAACCCCAAGTATTCCACATCTTTATGCCCTCTCGGCTCAGTTGGATCGTATCAAGGAAGAGGGACTAGAAAATCGGTTTGCTCGCCATCAAGCCATGGCTGATAGAGTCAGGGGATGGGGTAAAGAGAGATTTGGACTTTATGCTCAACCTGGATTCGAATCCAATACGCTTACCTGTTTTAACAATGATTTAGGAATTGACCTGATAGAGTTGGCAGCCAAGATGAAGGAGCGCGATTACTTGATCTCCGGTGGCTATGGTGATCTGAAAGGGAAAACCTTCCGATTAGCTCACATGGGCAATCTTAAAATGGAAGATATGGATGATGTTTTAAATGTCTTAGATGAAGTGATCAAAACATTATGAAGAAAAAAGTTCTAATAACTGATGCCCTGGCTCCTCTAGGGAAAGCTGCTTTAATTGATGCAGGTATTGATGTAATTGAAATATTAGATGGGGATACTGAAAAACTAAACGCGATTATTGCCGATGTAGATGGATGGATCATCCGCAGTGGAACAACCATTGGCCCCGATGAAATTAAAAAGGCTACATCACTCAAAGTAATTGGCCGAGCTGGTGTAGGTGTTGATAATATTGATATTGAAGCTGCGACCGCTCAAGGTGTTGTTGTTATGAATACGCCTGGTGGCAATACGATATCTGCTGCAGAGCACACCATTGCACTGATGATGTCTCTAGCGAGAAATATACCAGCCGGTGATTCCACTACCAAAGCTGGAGCCTGGGAAAGAAAATCCCTCGTTGGAACAGAGCTCAATGGTAAAACGTTGGGTGTTCTTGGTCTAGGACGTATTGGGCAGGAAGTCGCCCGCCGTGGTCTTGGATTACAAATGAAGGTCATTGGCTATGATCCCTACGTTGCTCAGGATCAACTGATTGTCAAGGATATTGCCGTCCAGAGCCTTGAGTCTGTTATCGCTGAAGCCGATGTGCTCACGCTTCATCTACCTCGAAATAAAGATACTCTTAACTTAATCAGCACTGCTGAATTGAAGGAAATGAAAGCCTCTGCTCTGCTGGTCAATTGTGCCCGTGGTGGATTGGTGAATGAAGAAGACCTCGCACAAGCTTTAGATAATAGAGAGATTTCTGGGGCCGCTGTTGATGTTTTTATGACAGAACCACCCAGTGGGAGTCCGCTTCTAAATGCCCAAAACATATTGTTAACACCGCACTTAGGGGCCAGTACTCGTGAGGCGGGTGATAATGTTGCTGTGCAGGTTGCTACTCAAGTAAAAGACTATTTACTCCATGACCGTTTAAATAATACCCTCAATCTGCCTATAAAGGATATGAGTATTCTTAAAGCGATTGGAGCATCCCTGCAACTGGCCAAAAAGATTGGGAGATTACAACATCCCCTACAGACGGACGCTATCAAATCGCTCAGGTTGAGCTATAATGGTGACCCTGAGCATATTCAGCCCCTACTCTATACGGCTTTTGAAGGAATCATGCAGGATCGTTACGATGGTGTCATCAATCTTATAAATGCACAGGCCGTTGCTAAAACAAAGAGCATTTCTTTAAGTACACTTCATGATCCTGAGTTGAGTCGTGTCCAAAATGTGGTTGATGTGACTGTGGAAGCCATCAACGGAATAGTATGGTCACTCATGGGCTATACAGATGTCCAAGGAGGACAGCGTCTCACCAAAGTGAATAATTTTCACGTCGATGTGTTGCTCGATGGTCCGATAATCCTAATTATCAATACTGATGTACCGGGAGTTGTGGGTGAGGTTGGAACGCTCTTAGGGAAATCTGGTATTAATATCGCTGAATACTCACTCAGTCGTCAAGAGGGTGATACAGCCCTCTCATTGATTAAATGCGATTCCCAGCCAGGACTAGAACTATTAGATCAATTAAAAAGTATTTCTTCGATCAATGAGTGTTATTTTCTCGGGTGATATTGAAAGCTGATCTTTAAATTCAATTGAGTGGAGTTTATACGAATCCATCCGATGATAATAATGTGAGGTAAAGAAATGACTGAAGAAGAAAAACAACCTGAACAAGAAGAACCAAAAGCTGATCGTGCATCTAAGATGATGAACGATATGATTAGCGGTCTCCGTGAATTTGGAACTGTTGCCATGGAGAAGGCTGAGGAACTGGGTAAGATTGCCACTGAGAAAGCTGAAGAACTGACCAAAGTTGGAAAAATCAAGTTAGATATTCATCAGTTAAATCGGAGTAAAATAAAAACTTTGGCTGAACTGGGAGAGTTGGTTTTCAATTTAGGTGAAGAAAATAAATTAGCAGAGCTCTCTACACACGAGAATTATACTGTGCTGGCCAAATCTATTAGAGAAGTAGTTGCCGAAATTAAAGAAAAAGAAGCTCAGGCTGAACATGCTGCTTCTGAAGATGGACCGGCAGAAGTCAAGGAGTAGAGCCATCGGCGAAAGATGTAAATGGCAGGGTGAAAAACCCAATTTATTGTCAAAATGTCTTGTTATCAATTATGCCGCAGAGTATACTTCGCAGTCTAAGTAGGATTAGTATAAGAACAGGAAGCAATGAGTCAAAAAAATACCAATATTAAGACGAAAATGAATGATGGCTTTCGCTTTTTCTTGATTAACGACAAGAAGAATCGTGTAAACGAATTATTCTTCCCTAAATCATGGGTATATGCTCTGGGTTTTACTGGACTAATGCTCATAATGGGGCTTGGTGCTTTTGTTTCCTCCAGCTTTTCCGATACACAGTATGGTCTTAAAGTTCAAAGTTTGAAGAGTCAGAATAAAGAGCTCGTCCGGGTCATGGAAGACATGAAAAATCGCCTGGATGATGCCGAAGTTAAATTGACTGATCTTGTTGAACAAGATGACGCTCTTCGCGTTTATGCTGATCTTCCCTCAGTGGATGATGATGTTCGCGCCCTCGGAACTGGTGGAGCTATCAATGACTATGCACAAAGCTATGAAGAACTCATGCCTGTTACTGACCTTAATCTTAATTCACTAGAAAGTAATCTGGCAAGTTTAGGTCGTGAAATCACATTGCAGCTTAACAGCTATGAACAAATATATTCCAAATTATCACAGGATATTGACCGTCTGCGTCAAACACCTTCCATTAAACCAGTAAACCTTGGCTACCTAACATCCAGCTTTGGTGCAAGAACAGATCCTTTTACTCATAAACGCCGGATGCACCATGGACAAGATTTTGGTGTTTTAACTGGAACACCTGTTTATGCCACCGCTGACGGTGTTGTTAAATCTCGGAATGGTAAAACAGGTTATGGTAATACAGTTATCTTGAACCATGGATACGGGATAAAAACCATTTATGCCCACCTGAGTCGCTATGTAGTGAAACCTGGTGATAAAGTGGAGCGTGGTGATGTCATTGCATTTTCGGGGAATACCGGTAGAAGTACAGGTCCTCATCTTCATTATGAAGTCCGGGTCAATAATGTTCCTGTGAATCCGAGACATTATTTTCTATTAGATAAAATAGAACTGTAATCGAACCATCAATATTTACTTTGAACGTCCGGCATGACCGGGCGTTTTTTTTATGAATCAATCATTATTTAAAACCATCCTTTTCACTCTTTTGGTTTTAGGTGTCTATGCATCTGAGCCTGTTGAACGGATCCACATTCGAGCCGTAGGTGATATCATGCTAGGCACGCTAAATCCAGAGGGCTTTCTTCGTCCGGAAGAAAAAGGAAGTATCCTCAAGTATATCAGACCACATTTATTGGACGCTGATTTAACCCTGGGAAATTTGGAAGGGACTCTATGCGATTCGGGAACGACCACTAAGTGTGAACCTGATTCATTAGATTGCTACCTGTTTCGGATGCCAGAAGTTTATGGAGGGGATTTAAGCGAAGCTGGATTTGATTTTTTATCTCTGGCGAACAATCATGTAGGGGATTTTGGTCCCGAATGTATTGCCAAAACTCAATTTATTCTGGACTCATTAGATATTGGCTGGTCAGGATTTCCTGGCAGCTTTGCCAGTAAAACGGTAAATGAAACCCGAGTGGGTTTTATCGCATTTCATAGCGGTGGGTATTGCAACAGTTCATTAGACATACCTCGAGCAATTCAACTCCTCACTCGAGTACAGGAAAACCATGATCTTGTAATAATTTCTATCCACGGAGGCGCTGAAGGTCTGGCTGCCATAACGCTTCCCGACAGTATGGAATTGTACATGGGAGAAGAACGTGGAGATATGAAAGAATTCGCTCATAAAATGATCGATGCAGGGGCTGATCTTGTAGTTGGTCATGGTCCCCACGTTGCGCGGGCAATGGAATTGTACAAAGGTAGATTAATAGCCTATTCTCTTGGGAATTTCGCCACTTATGGTCGCTTTAATCTACAGGGGCCACGCCGATTCACAGGGATTCTGAATCTTGAACTAGCCCGCAGTGGTGAGCTCTTGGCTGGCGATATAATCTCCATCGAACAGAAATACTGGGGTGTTCCTCTACTGGATAGAGAGCATCGGTTTAGTTACCTTGTAGATTCACTGTCCCAAGCTGATTTACCGGGAACGGGTGTGCACCTCTCAGGAACAGGAAGAATTCTACTTGGCGACTAATCTAAAATATTGGCTTTTTATAGCCTTGTAGGATGCAAAGGCGAAAAATATATTCGCCGTTGTTGGTTTGGGGGTTTATTGTTATTGAAAGTGAGAATAGATCATTAGTACATCTAAAAAATATTATATAGAAACCTACGGTTGTCAGATGAATGAATATGATTCTGAACTTGTCGCAGGTTTGCTCGAAAAACAGGATTATTCCCGTACTGAAACGCTTGATGAGGCCGAGTTGATCCTTGTCAATACTTGTTCTGTCAGAGAGAATGCCGAAATCAAGGTCCATGCGCGTCTTAGTAATTTGAAGGTGATGAAAGATCGAAACCCAGATGTAAAAATTGGGGTTTTAGGGTGTATGGCGCAAAATCTTAAAGAAGAGTTACTCGAGAGTAAACCATACGTTGATATCATATTGGGACCTGATTCCTATCGCAAATTGCCTGTACTCCTCGCTCAACCTGCTGAATTAATCGATCATGTAGTCGATACCAAGTTAAGCCGTATGGAGGTCTATGATGACCTATTTCCGGCCCGACGCGAAGGTATCAATGCCTGGATATCAATTATGCGTGGGTGTGATAAATTTTGTACTTTTTGCATTGTACCATTCACCCGGGGACGTGAACGCAGTCGCTCGATTGAAAGTATTGTGGAGGAAGTTGAGCAGATCAGAGACTCTGGTTTTAAGGAAATCACCCTATTGGGGCAAAACGTTAATTCGTTCATCCACGAAGGTAGACGATTCCATGAATTGCTAAAGGAAGTCTCCAAAATTGAGGGAATAGAAAGAATTCGGTATACTTCACCCCATCCACAAGATTTTGATGACGCATTGATCAATATACACGCTGAGAATCCTAAAGTCTGTAATCACATCCATTTTCCACTTCAAGCTGGCAGTGATCCCATACTTGAGCGAATGAATCGCACATACACCAAGGCCCATTTCCTCGAATTGGCTGGTCAGATGAGGAAACAAATCCCCGGTCTGGCAATTAGTACAGATATGATAGTTGGATTCCCAGGGGAAACCGAAGCTGATTTTCTGGAAACGATTGATGTCATGAACCAGGTAAAATTTGATACAGCATTTACTTTTAAATATTCACCACGGCCAGGTACCAAGGCTGCTGATTTCGAAGATACAGTTCCTGAAGATGTTAAGCAGAATCGCCTAGAACGGATGATCATTCTCCAAAAAGAGCACACACTATTTCGGAACCGAGAACTCATTGGACAGTCGTTCGAGATTCTTGTAGAAAAGGATTCAAAAAAATCAGAAAAACAGCATCAAGGTAGAACACACTCCAATAAAATTGTTATATTTGATAAAGCTGGTGAAAAACCGGGTGACCTCGTCAGGGTGACAATTACCGACGCTCAGGGGATCACTCTGTTTGGCCGTATTACAGATTGAGGAAATAAATGAAAGAAATTAAAGTCTTTATAACTGTCGCCATACTATTGGTCGTTGTGTGGGTCTTTACTCAAAATGCCACACCAGTTGAATTAAAACTTATGGGGGCGGTTTATTCAGATATACCACTCTATTTCGTTATTCTTGGTAGTGTGGTCCTTGGAATTCTATTTGGATTCTCGATTACTATAGGGCAAAATCTTAAGCTACGCAACGGACTCAGACTGATTGAACGTGAGCGAGAAAAATTACAAGGTGAAGTAGATAAAAGACGCCAGGCTGTTCTTGAAGAAGACGAGGCCGTAGAAACTAATAATAAATAGGGATCTAGATAATCATGGACCTTATCACTTTAGTATTTATACTCTTATTTATCATCGCTATCATGGTGTTGATCAGGATATACTTTTTTAGTAGTCCTAAGAAAGTCAATGCCCATGATACTGAGATTAAAGCTTTAAACCTGATTCTGACAGGTGAGAAAGAAGCTGCTTTAAAATTGCTAAAAGAGATTGGCTATAAAAACACTTCCAATCTAGGTGTTTTCATCCAAGTTGGAGATTTATATCGCGAACTGGGCAATGCTGAAACAGCCGTAAAAGTACACCAGGATGTTTTAAATCGTCAAGGGGTCAACCAGGATATTAGTCTCATGGCACATGAGCGTCTGGCTATGGATTTTGAGGCAATGAAGCAATATCCACAAGCGATTCAGCATGTCGAAGCGATTTTGAAGATTAACAAGAAAGATATGTGGGCGCTAAGAGCTTTGCATCGATATGAAGTGCGATGTGAGCACTGGAATGCTGCTATCAAGGCCTTTCAGAGAGAAAATGCCAATGGTGGCACCGCTGATCCGTTATTGCCCTCAATCTATAAAACTCAAGAAGCTTTGGGCCAGAAGAAATCAGGTGATGTGTCAGAGGCAGTCACGCTTTTGAAACAAGCAATCAAACTAAATAGCAAGTGTGCAGCACCGTATTACCACCTTGGTAAAATTCGTCAAGATGAAGGCAATTATAAGCATTCAATTGATTTTTATTCGACCTTCGTTGAGCTGGATCCTACCTCAGGTAGTTTTGTGTTTGCTGAGATTGAAAAGATGTATTTTGAATTGGGCCAATTTGAGCAAGTTGAACAATTCTACCAGCGACTTCACAAACGTCAACCGAAAAACTTGGAAGTCATTATAGGATTGGCTAACTACTTTGAGAGAAAAGGCGAATATCGTGACGCTTTATCACTCCTAGAAGAAGTTAAGAATCCTGATTATAATAATTTAAGTGTCATACTGGGACATCTCCACATGTTAGATAAGCTGGGACATAAAGATGCCTTGAAGTCGGTGATAGATGAATTTATAAACACTGATAGACAAAACCGGATTCTCACCTGCCCTGATTGTGGTAAAGTCAGCGCCGAGCCCAGCTACATCTGTGACAAATGCGGATGGGTAAAACACACCTGATCAAAATACTTAGCCTCCTGGTGATACTTGTCATCGGGCTCCCTGTTAGCAGTCTCGGCCAGAATGTTGACGACTTGCTAGCACTGATTAATAGGGGTGAGCTCGATAGTGCAACAATAATACTTACAGACTTAAGCTATGCGAATCCTGGACATCCAGGTGTCCGTTATGCTCGCGCACTCTTGCAAACAGATGCCCTGGTCTCTGCAGGCCTCTATAAAGATATCGTTCGAAATCATCGAAATAGTCAATATGCCTCTGGTGCTCTCATGCATTTGGGAGAGTACTATTATGCACAGGGACTATACGTTCAAAGTCGTCAGTTCTTTTCACGGTTGATCCGTTTTCATTCCGATTATCCAGATATCATTAATGCTGTAAACCTAAGTCTGAGGGCTGGGATTGCTTCACGGCAGATGGATAGTGTCTATATCGACTTGGCAGATATCCTAGAGCGGTTCCCCAATACTGCCTTCGATATCCCACATGAATTGGATGTGACGAGGCTGCCACGGTCCTCAAGACAAACCAATCCTATATCTATATCAGAACCTCCTGCAGCGCCAATGCGGACACTGGGCGGCGGTATGCATAAAGCTGAAACAATTCCTCAAAATATTTACTCAATCCAGGCTGGCGCATTCGGAACTTATGACAATGCTCGCCGACTTGCTGATCAAATTGAATCCATTGGGTATTCGACAAGCATTAAAGAGCGTCAGACAAATGGGAAGACTTTATATTTAATCATGGTAGGTGATTATCCAACGAGGACCGCTGCAATGAGCACTGTGGATATGTTGGATGCTGCCTTGGGAATTCCGTCTTTTCCTGTAACAAACTAACATGGGAATGTATGTGGTCCGGTGGCCACTGCAGCCTTCAAAGCTGTTATGCCGGTGAAAAGCCGGCGGATAGGTTCGACTCCTATACATTCCCGCTAACAATTCAATAATTCTATCCAAGGATAAATCCCCAGAATTGTGTAACTGAATGAATATGTACCAAATCCTACGAGAAGCGCCAGTAAGAATGATAAAAACATTTACCATCCTCATGCTTGGAATGATTCTAAGCGCTTGTAGTGATGGGATGCGGATTAAAAACCTCGTGAACTATCCAACGGTTCTGTCTTCTCTAGTGGCACTAGATACACTAAAGGTTTTACCTGATGTGATCAAATATATGGGCAGTGAGGAAGCATCTTTTGTGAGTTTTGACAGGGATATCCTGATTCAGGGGCGCCAAGACCAAAGACCCATTTGGACTGGTGATGCCCAGGGGTGTCTACGCGTCGAGTCTGATGCTACCATTCATATTCTTGATTTTAACTTCCGTGGGCGTCAAGCTGGACCCAGCTTAATTCAGGTAGATTCAGGACGTCTCATCCTAGAAAATTGTGATCTTACTGAAGCTGGAGCTTGGAGTATAGAAGTTGGGCCAGAGGGAGAGTTGGATTTAAGAAATGTTCGGTTTAGTAAATTAGCAATGGGGGCGATTAAGATCAATGGGGGAACTGTAAAAGCATATAATTGTACTTTTGATCAAACTGGAAAAAATGCAATATTTGCCAGTAATGGAAAATCTATAGAACTTCACAAAGTAAATGTTATCAATACGATGGGCACTGCAATTGAGTTAAACTCAATCTCTGAAGTATGGCTAGATTCCCTTATGGTCATGGATTCATTTGAGGATGGGATCAGTTTGACTGACTGCGATTTTGTTCTGTTCAATCAGGTAGAATCAAATGGCAATGGGCGGAACGGTTTATATCTCAATGGTGCAGTGATAAGTGGCTTGTTGAATTATTCAGCATTGGGAAATCTGGTACACGGCATGGTTGCCATAAATATTGATACACTCCGAGTCTTGAATTCTGAATTTGTTGGAAATGGAGAAAGTGGTGCCAGTCTGCTTGGAATCAACAGGGGGCGAATAGCTGGTATTAAAGTGGGGCACAATGGACACTCTGGTTTTCATATCACGAGGGGACAAGACCTATTAATTCATCACTCGACCTTTCAAGCAAGCCCAGGAGTCTCTCTTTTTGTGGACTCAGTGAAAACTATCCGGATTGAACATGCCAGTATCATAAATAATAAGAATGGCCTTCATATTCTGAATTCAGATTCAGTTGAGTTCAATAATAATTTGCTCGCTTCAAACAAGGGTGTGGCTGCACAATTCGTAAATACTACGCAACTCGATTTAAGTGTGAATCTGGTTAAAGAAAATCAAGTGGGTATCCGTGTTGAAGATGTTTTGAATGTTCAACTCGATTCAAACCAGATTGTATCAAATGAAAAAGGGACCGACATTCGTTCCGTTGCCAGGATCAAGATGACCGGGAATATGTGGGCAAGGAATCAATCTGGCTCCTATTTTTCAGGAATGGGTGATATCATCAGTCTGGAAGATCAATGGCAAAGTAATTCCATCAGTGCGTTCGAAGTTCTTTCAGGGAATGAAATATTCTTGACCAATGCCCGATTCTCAGACAATCAAACCGGTGGCCTACTCAATCAGGTCGTGGCGAAAATAGAATCCTGCAATTTTGATTCGGGGAATGGTGTTGCACTAAAAGTGATGAATGGAGCTTTGTATGTGACTAATTCAAAATTCCACATGAATAAGGTGGGTATTGAATTGGGCGAGGGCAGTCAGGGGAGCGTCGTGCAATCTATTTTCACGGGGAACACACTTGCAATCGATTCAAAGGCTTCTGCATCCCTCATGTTATCCTATAGTCAGGTTAAGGATGCCCGTGCCGCCATACGAATTGGAAATTATGGCAAGGCTGAAATCTTTTCCAACCAGTTCAATACGATTGATGACTATTGCATCCAAGTCTCTGGTCCTCATTTGCAGTCATTGGTCCTTCGCCAAAATATTTTAAGTCGGACAGGTGGAGTGCTCAGTTCAGAGGCTAAATCGGGAGTCGTTTCTGTCTCAAATAATACTTTTGCTATAAATAATGCTGGTTTCGATGTTGACAACAAGACGATCGGTGAGATGAATCATAATATTTTTCATAAAACACCATTCGATTTCCATATTCTTAAAGATCCTGATAAGCTCGTACAGAATTGTTTTGATGCTGCTGAAATTGAAAATTATCCCGTAGAAGTGCGTCTACTAAATATTTATTCAGCCCCCAAATTTGTGGCAGATTACCATTTATCCCCTCAATCTCCTTGCCTTGGTGGGGGAGAGAACGGCTTAACTATTGGTGCTCGTGGTGTGGTTACAGAAAATAGACCTGTCTTAGAGCCATAAATTAGGGAACGTGTCCATGAATTTGAGGTATAATGAGTCATGATCAGGATTTATTCACATATTGTCTGAGCCACCCCAAGTCATTTTATAAGGTGAAATATTAATGTTGAGAATTTTCAAATATATAGCTATAATTTTATTTTCAATCAGCGTTAACGCACAAGTTGGAACTTGGGAAAATCTGCCAACGTTGACTGAAATCAGAAGCTTGATACTCCCAGGGGATAAAGTTTTAATGGCCACTGATGGTGGAATTTTAAGCTTTAATATCGCAGAAGAATCTTTTGAATATGGGATCGCTGGGAAGCAGACCGATAACCTGGACCTCAATACTATTTATATTGACTCTGATAGCCTTTTGTGGATCGGTTCAAGAAGTCCTGGCCCCATCGTAGAAGTCGTAGATTTATCAAATAATGATTGGAAATCTGTTGAATTTGTTGATCTCGATGAAGTTAATAGCTTTGTCCAAGTTGGGGATTCTGTATATGCCACTTTCCAAGATGGACTTGAGGGTGGGTTACTTTTATATCGAAAAGGTGGTCAGCAAATTGAGTATCTTGACCTCTTTAGCAATTTTCCTGATCAGCAATATCTTGATCTCACAGCCATAGGCGATGTACTGTATGTCGCTGGAAAACTCATATTTCGAACGGACCAACATGTTCTCTGGATTGAACTTAACGGAAGCAATCTTAAAGATCCTGGCAACTGGCATGTGGATGCTCTAACTCTAAGTAATACAGACATTAGTCGTATGATACCGTATGGTGATAATGTTATCGTGGCGGCTGGTAAATCTCTGTATTTATATGATTATACCGGATTCACTCAATTAGTAGCTACTGGGAATGACATACTGGATGTAAGGCAGGATGTCTCATTATCAAACCCAATAGTATTTGCCAACGCTGCAGGATTGTTTACCTACAATCCAACGAGCCATCTGGTAGAGCAACAAGTGAATGCCCTGGGTATTCATACCCTGGGAGTCCGCGCAGGATCATTTTGGATGGGCACAAGCAATGATTTCCTGTCGGTATTTGAGGATAATAACTATACCACCTATTCTGCAAATCGACCGAAGGATCATCTATTTAACAAGATGATTGTTGATCCCGAGGGACAATTGGTTGGTGCCTCAAAGGGTGGAATAAGTATTTATAATGAGCAGGGATGGAGAACCATTCGGGCAGGTACTTATAATTCTGCTTTTGACGAAACCCAGTATAACTGGAATGAAATGATTTTGGATACACTAAAATATAGTGGTAACGTAGTCATTGAAGATTTGATTTCTGACGAAACGGGTAATCTTTATTTCGCGCTTCAGGGTAGGGGTGTACTCAAATACGATGAGAACCAACCAGATGAATCTGCCTTCTTTAATGTGGTCGATGGTGTTCTAGAACCAACATTTGATAGTGAAACTTTTATTCTTACCAGTCAAATGGCGATTGATAAATATGATAATGTGTGGCTGACTACAAAATATGTTCAGGATGGAGGCAATGTATTCACCATTTTAGGTTTTAATGGTGATGTTCATCATATTGATCAATATCAGGGTGCTTTGAATAGTCGAACAATCAGAGCAATTGCGGTTGATGATAACAATCTAATTTGGGCCGGGTCCCAAGTCGTAACTGATCTACATGCGTTAGGCGGGCTCAGTCTGATTGACTACCAACATGTAATAAGTGATCCGGATATAAATGTATCAAATCTATTGGGTTCACCTCTTGGATCGAATGATATTCTACAGCTTGAAGTGGATACACGAAATACGCTTTGGATATTAACACCAGCAGGTGTTCAAAGCATGCAGTTGTCCAATGAATGGATGAATAGTAGTGAACTTCGAAACTGGGCAACACTTTATATGTCGTCCACCGAAAATGATTACTGGCAATTGACAGATTACAATGTGACTTCAATAGAAATTGATCAGCGTGGGAATCATTGGTTCTTATCCTCAAATGCTGGAGTCCATGTTCTATTGGAAAATGGTCGTTGGATTACGGGGGGCTACAATACTGGTAACTCGGGGCTATTGGACAATGAAGTATATTCGGCAGCATTCGATTCTGAATCTGGAAAAGCCTATTTCTCAACGCCCAAGGGTGTATCCATTTTGAACACGGCTTTTGCTGATCCCAAAGAATCTTATTCAAATATTCACATCTATCCCCAACCCTTTAATCCGAATATCCACGATAAAGTAATTATTCAGGGGCTGATGGATAAATCCTCTGTGAAGATTCTTACCATATCCGGTGCATTAGTCAAAGAGTTAACCTCAGGAAATAACACTGTGCAGGGATATGAAGCCCAGTGGGATGGTAAGGACAGTCACGGAGATATCGTTGGTAGCGGGGTTTACATTCTTTACTTATTTAATGAGGATGGCGTAGCCGCTAGTCAAAAAATAGCAATACTTAAATAGGTTTTTATACCAAATCAACTCCGTATTGCGTTCCCCACTAAATATCGACATAATTATTTAGGCTAGTCTTTGCGAGTCCCAGAGGGACGTGGCAATCTCCTATTTTCAATCATAAAATGGGGGTCGCTACGGTCATTACTCTTCCTCGTGAAGAGGTAATGTGCGTAATTGGAAGTACAATTGGTATAATAAGATCAGAAGATACTTCATGATACAAATCTGAAGCAGGCTATGACAGGATCATATAAAAAAAGCGAGGGATAAATCCCTCGCTTTTTAGTTATTCATTAGCGCTAGAATAAGAGTCGATTAGCCCTCTTGTTCAGTGATGTATCGTTCAGCCTCCAGAGCAGCCATACAACCATTCCCAGCAGCTGTAACAGCCTGTCGGTAAACATGGTCTCTAACATCTCCAGCAGCAAATACACCTTCAATATCAGTAGCTGTTGAGTCTGGTTTGGTAATGAGATATCCTGTTTCATCCGTTTTCAGGAAGTCTTTAAAAACTGCTGTATTCGGACTGTGTCCAATGGCCATAAAGATTCCATCAACTGCCTGTTCGCGGGTTTCACCAGTGACAGTGTCTTTTAAGACAGCTCCCACAACTCCACCTTGATCTGGCTCACCCAAAATTGAATCGATGGTTGTATTCCATAGGACCTCAACCTTCGGATTCTCCAATACCCGCTTCCGCATAATTTTAGAGCCTCTAAATTCATCACGACGATGAATCAAATAGACTTTTGAAGCAAACTTGGTTAGAAAACCAGCTTCTTCTAAAGCTGAGTCACCACCACCGACCACAAAGACCTCTTTATCCCGGTAGAAAAAACCGTCACAAGTGGCACAGGCAGAAACACCAAAACCTTTTAATTTCTCTTCAGTAGGGATGCCTAAATATTTTGCCGATGCTCCTGTGGCAATAATAACTGCGTCAGCGGTATATTCTTTTTGGCCCACCCAAACATGATGAGGAGTCGCTGAAAAATCAACTTTAGTGACATATTCGAATTTGGCTTCTGCTCCAAATCGCACAGCTTGCTTCCGCATGACATCCATGAGATCTGGACCGGTAATCCCATCAACAAATCCTGGATAATTTTCAACATCGTTGGTTGTAGTCAATTGACCACCAGGTTGGTCACCTTCAAAAATTACGGGCTCCAGATTAGCACGAGCTGCATAGATGGCAGCGGTGAATCCAGCAGGTCCAGAACCAATGATAATTACTTTTTTGTGAATTAAATCAGACATTTCTTCTCCAAATATTAATATCAGCCTCAAAGTTCAAATACATCAGTGAAGCTTGTTTTCATTTCAAGATAACGTTTACTTTGAGCGGACAATGTCCGCTATGTTACAAAATTATTCACTCTCAGTATCAATTTCCAGATCATCCACTTTGCGATAAAGACTACTCAACCCAATACCCAGAATTTCAGCAGCTTTAGCTTTATCATTTTCATGGCGACCTAAGATGTTTATGATATGCAATTTCTCAAAGTTACGCGTTGCTTCTTTCAAATTGTCCGGGAAGGCTGAATTGGCAGAATCCTGGGCCTTCTCAGGCAGGTCCTCTTTGGAAATCATGTCCCCATCGCTGAGGAGGACAGCCCGTTCTACAAAATTTTCAAGCTCCCGAACTTCACCCTTCCACTTATAATTCTTAAGGCTCTGCATGGCCTCATTATCAACACCTATGATTCGCCTTTTGAGCTCACCATTGTATTTGTTGATGAAATGTTTCACCAATAGGGGAATATCATCTTTTCTTTCAGACAGAGCGGGAAGGTAGATCTCAATGATATTTAAACGATAATACAAATCCTCTCGGAAAGCACCTCTTTCAACCTCTTTCGCCAGATCACGGTTTGTAGCAGCAATGAGACGAACATTCACAGGTATAATTGTGTTACTCCCCAATGGCTTGATCTCACGCATTTCGATAACCCTGAGCAGTTTGACCTGAACTTGGAGGGGAATTTCGCCAACTTCATCCAAAAAGAGAGTTCCACCAGCAGCCGCTTTAAAAACACCGTCTTTGTCTTTGGAGGCGCCTGTAAAAGCACCCTTTTTATACCCAAAAAGTTCTGATTCAAAAAGGGTCTCTGGAATGGCACCACAATTAATGGCGACGAAGGGGCGATGAGCCCGTTCCGATCGTGCATGAATAGCTCGAGCGACTAATTCCTTACCTGTACCACTTCGCCCAGCTACCAGGACAGTGGAGGTTGAAGGAGCAACTTTATCGATAAGACGATACATTGTTTTCATCGCCACACTCTCACCAATGATATGCTCATAATTATATTGGGCTGAAATCTCTTGCCTGAGGAAACGTACTTCCCGAAGGAGTTCCTTATGCAGACTGATATTTTTGATGCGTAAAATGAGCTCATCAAAATCAATCGGTTTTAAGATGTAATCAATCGCACCGAGACGCATGGCATCAATGGCAGTCTCAGTTGAGCCATACGAGGTAATCAAAATAACAAATGTATCCGGTGCCTGTTCCTTAACCTGCTGGAGTAGGGTTACACCATCAAGCTCAGGCATTTTGATATCAGAGATGATGATGTCATAGTGTTGAGCAGATAACATCTCCAAGGCTACCTTACCATTTTCTGCTGTATAGGTCAGATAACCTTCATCAGTTAAGACCTCTGATAGAGAATCTCTGATTTCTTGCTCATCGTCAACAATTAGTATTGAAGTATCCATATTTATTTTTCCTTAGGTATCTCGATTTTAAAAGTTGCCCCTTTTCCAGGTAAACTTTCAACAAATAAATTACCATTCATGCTATTAATAATGCCATGGCTAACTGAAAGTCCTAACCCAGTCCCTTTTCCCACATCTTTTGTTGTGAAAAAGGGTTCAAATATTTTGTCCATTACTCCTGGATCCATCCCGGCCCCATTGTCCTCTACCTTGATAGATATCGAACCCGTATCTTCAATGGTGCTAATACGAATCGTATTCCCTTGTTCCTTCATTGCATCAAAAGCATTGACCAACAGGTTTACGACGACTTGATGCAGCTTATCTGGGGACGCTTTTACCCGTGGTAGATTTTGAGTCAAATCCAATTCGATGCTGATTTTTTGGCTTCGGTTATCGTAGGTCATGAGACCGACAGCATTTTGTATCACATCATTAATTTGGACAGCCTGCACATCTGTGGCGTGTGGTCGGGTAAAATCTACCAATTCATGGACAATCTTTGTGATTCTCTCAATATTCACTCTGATCCGGCCTAATTTTGAGATATGATCAGGATTCTTCATCCTTCGCTCAAGTAGTTGCACTAAAGAGGAGATAGAGGTCAAGGGGTTACCAATTTCGTGGGCCACACCAGCAGCTAACTGGCCAACAGTAGCCAAACGATCAGATTGTCGCATTTGATGTTCAATGGTTTGTAATTCTGAGATATCCCGAATGATCTGTGAGCGACCAATAATCTTGCCCTTCGTAACCAGTGCAGTCTCGGTCAAATTTACAGGGATATGGCGACCCCGTTTGTCGAGTCGCTCTGTTTGATAATTTTTAACTTCGCTGGTATGGGAGATGCCATACGCTAGGCAGAGCAATTCTCCCGCCTGTAAGAGTTTGTCTGGAATCATGATGCCCAATGGCTGATCAATGGCTTCAAAAGAGGTCCATCCGAAGAGACGTTCGGCGCCTCGGTTCCAACTTTGAATTTGATTATCCTGACCAATGGTAATGATGGCATCAGCTGAGTTTTCAACGATACTTCGATAGCGATCTTCAGTGGTTGAGAGTTGATCAATCAGCTGGGCCCGAAAATGATAGATGATCCAGATCGTCCAACCGGTTAAGAGTGAGAAGACAATAAACCCTCTCACCACGAGCTTTACAAGGTCAGTATTCTCCATCGCTTTTGAGAAAACTTGCTGCTCAAGTATTTCCCATATCCCCAGAACAAAAAGGATCACACTAAAACTGGCTAACAGTAGCCAGCCCAGGTGAAACATGCGTGAAGTATCTAGAAATGTGCGCCAGTATTTAAGCATTGCGCAGAAGGTAATTCTCAAAATTGGGAAAGCTAGGTAATTGGGAATTGAAAGCAATAATTAGAAAAGTCTGTTCTTGAGATAGCTCCAGTATATACTAAGGCTGAAAAGGGATGTGGGGGCCTAACGGGATCGAACCGATGACCTTCCCGACACGCGTGTCGGGACGCTCTCGTTAATCGAGGTAGTGTTTCTTTACATGTCATATCCAAAAGGGGTTGTGGAGCCTAACGGGATCGAACCGATGACCTCTTGACTGCCAGTCAAGCGCTCTCCCAACTGAGCTAAGGCCCCTTATAGGTCAAGCAATATAAACGTGACTAAAAGGCAGTCAAATCATTTTGATTGCTAAATATTTATATCACAGGATAAAAAATATGCAATGAATTCAAGGATCATGAAAATCGACCTTTGACTCGGACAAATAGTTTCTATTTTATATTCGTGATAACGGCGCATAACCAATCACCACCCCTTCAAAAACCCCTGCAAGATTTTGCATCTCAATTCATCGACTGGATAAGTAGCTTTGCAATTTCTGGGTAAGGAAATTACGACCCCCCTTACCCTCGCCTCCGGCATTCTCGGCATCTCTTTCTCTTCGCTTCAACGGATAATCCGTGATGGCGCTGGTATGGTCACAACCAAATCATTGAGCCTGGAACCACGGATTGGCCATGAAGGACCTGTCATCGCTGAATTTGAGGGTGGCTTGGTTAACTCAGTCGGGCTGACGAATCCTGGTATCCAGGAAGGGCTTGTGGAAGTCGAGAAATTTCACAAAGCATTTCAAGGCGTTTCAATCGTGAGTGTCTTTGGCGGGAATGCCGCGGAATTTGTCCAATTGACAAAATTTGTGAATGGCTCACCTGCTGATTTCCTCGAGTTAAATTTATCCTGCCCCAATGTGGAAGATGAATTCAAACGCCCCTTTGCCTTGATGCCGGAAAAGATCACAGAAATTGTCACTGCAGTCAAAGCCGTAAGCCAAATACCCATTCTTGCCAAGCTATCACCCAATGCCTATGATGTTGCTGAAATGGCAACCCTGGCTGAAACTGCTGGTGCTGATGGAATTACCATGATCAATACGCTCGGTCATGGGATGGTCATTGATGCTGTTGCTAAGCGCCCCGTCTTAAGAAATAATTATGGTGGCATCTCTGGCCCTTGTATTAAGCCCCTGGCGCTCAAATTGATCCGGGATGTTTATCAGAAAGTAAAGATCCCTATTTTAGGCACTGGCGGCGTGAGTAATGGCCTGGATGCAGTCGAGATGATGATGGCTGGCGCATCTGCCGTGGCCATTGGGTCCGCGGTCTACGATCGAGGGCTAGATGTTTTTAAATTAACCAAATCGGAAATGGAGACATTTATGGCCAAGCATGGCTACTCCGACTACTCCGATTTAATCGGTATACTTCAGGAGAATTGATCGTGAGACGTGATCGAGTTACCCTTCCCATTGCTACGATCCGACAAGAAAACTCCTCCCTGCGCACGTTTACATTTGATACACCCCTAAAAGCTTTACCCGGCCAATTCGTGATGCTTACTATCTTTGGTCAGGGTGAGAAGCCTTTTTCTATCCTCGATGCCACTGAAACATCATTTTCCATGACCATCAAAAATATTGGACCACTCACAGATCGTCTTTTTCAAATGGAAGTCGGTGAGCTGGTGTCCATCCGAGGTCCCTATGGAAAAGCTTTTTCTACTGAAGCGGATCGCGTGCTTATGGTAGGAGGGGGCTATGCCACGCCACCCCTCCGCTTCCAATCAAAAGTCCTTCGAGAATCAGAAGTTAATTATTTAGTGAATATAAATGGTGCCCGTACTCGGTCTGATCTACTCTATGTATCTGATTTTGATGAATTCTGTGATCGTTCTCTCGTGGCAACTGATGATGGGTCCATGGGGCACAAAGGCACCGCTGTAGATGTGATGGCGGAGGTCCTTGAAGAAGAATCATTTGATATCATCTATATCTCTGGTCCAGAGAAAATGATGAAAGCGGCTGTAGATGTAGCTCGAAAGTATGCAATGCCCTTTGAGGTCAATTTGGAACGATACATGAAATGTGGGGTCGGCATTTGTGGCTCATGCGTGATGGATCCTAATGGTTTTATCCTGTGTGTTGAAGGTCCTGTGGTGGATCATACCAATCTAGGAAAACTAGCTGAATTCGGGTTCTCTCATAGAGACAAAACAGGTAGGATTAAGCCACTCTGATGAAAATAGAAAAATTTTACTGTAAAGGGCGCAGGGGAAAATTATTAATAAACAGCTTGGTTTGGTGTTTTGCTGCTGCGGATTCATAAAATATCAGACCCAAAGGAACTGCTGACACTATGCAATCTTAGCGCTTTCAACGGTTAATAACGATAAATTGAAATTACTGGAGAAACAAACAAGTGGAAAATGGTAAAAAAAAGCTGATCCTGGACTTACATCGCATCGGTGCCTTGAAATTTGGTAAATTCAAACTCAAATCGGGCGCTACATCCCCTTTCTATATCGATCTCAGAAGTATTATCTCTTATCCAGAGATTATTAAGAATATTGTTCAGTTGCTCAAGACGGCGATCTCCGATATGCAATATGATGTATTGACTGGCATCCCCTATACAGCCCTTCCACTGGCCGCCCAAGTCTCCGTTGAAATGGATATTCCCTTGGTTTATCAGCGCAAGGAAGCCAAAGCTTATGGGACTGGTAAATTAATTGAAGGACATTTTGAAGCAGGACAGACTTGCCTCATAATCGACGATTTGATCACAACTGGGGAAAGTAAATTTGAAGCTGCTGAAGGGATGGAACATGCAGGCCTCACCGTTAAGGATTTTGTCTGTCTGATCGATCGCAGCTTTAATGGTTCCGAAATATTGGCCCGTAAAGGTTATAAATTGACATCTATCATTACAGTGGATGATATGCTCACGGTCCTGGGTGAAGAAAAATTGCTGGATAAATCGCTGGCTTCAGAGGTGCGTGATTTTGTTAACCAACCTGTTGATAAGCCGCAACTTAAGTTTATGGACCGCTTATCCATGACAAAGGTGCCTATGACCAGCAAGCTTATGGAAGCCATTCTGAGGAAAAAGTCAAATCTGGTACTCTCTCTGGATGTGGAGGATAGCGAAACATTTTTTGACATTCTAGAACAAACTGGGCCAGAAATATTCATGGTGAAAACCCACGTAGATATAATAAAGGATTATACTGCTGAATTTGTTCCTCGTCTTCAGGCTCTCGCAGCCAAACAGGATTTTATCATCTTTGAAGATCGCAAATTTGCAGACATCGGGAGCACGGTGCGTAAACAATTTCGATCTGGTGTTTATAAGATCGCTGATTGGGCTGAGTACGTGACGGTTCACATGATTGCAGGAGAAGCTATTCTCGATGGTCTTTTTGGTGAACTAGATACTCCTCGGTCTGGGTTCCTCCTGGCTCGGATGAGTGCTAAAGGAAACCTCATCTCAGAAACATATACCCGGCAGGTACTGGAAGTCGGGAAACGACGGAAGGAATGTGTTAGTGGTTACATCGGACATGGAGCCAACGTTGAGGATATTAAACGATTTCGGAATAAGATACCACAGGACCAATTGCTTCTCATGCCCGGTGTAAACCTGGATAGTAAGGGAGATGGTCTCGGGCAACAATATCTCACTGTCCAGGATGCCATCGCCGGCGGGGCGGATGCTATAATTGTGGGACGTGGGATTATTGCAAGTTCAGACCCAGGAACCGAGGCTAAGCGATATCGGGAAGTTGCCTGGCAGGCTTTTGAAATAATGAATAAGTAATAAGGTATAAGTCGATGGTAGGAAGGGGATATGATATTTATGGAAGATACATTTTGGTATGTCCCACTTCCCTTTGGCAGGTAGGGCACAATCATTATAGCCCGCATTTATTGTTCGTTATCCCGAGCGGAGTTGAGGGATAAAATGATGATTTATCAATTAAAATGCCCCTACAAAAAGTAAATAGGAAATCATGAAGCAAGACCTAACATTATTAATATCAATCACATGGAGTAAAATCTGCTGTATCCATAATAATCAGGATATTGCGTCTCTGCGAACTCTGCGAGAGGTCGTTTTAGCGAGACCGTCAATAAAGAATAAGCAAAAAGGATGACTGAATGAAAAACCTGATCTCCATGCGTGACTTAAACGCTGAAAAGATCCTCGAACTTGTGGCCCTGGCTGAAAGTTTGGAAAAAGACCCAAGTCAGATCGATCTAGCTCGCCGTGTGATGGCAGCCATGTTTTATGAGGCTTCAACCCGAACGAGAATGTCATTTGAATCTGCAATGAAACGACTGGGGGGCGAAGTAATTGCCATGGTCGGTACCAGTGGCACATCAGTGGAAAAGGGTGAAACCCTGGCGGATACAGCCAAAGTCATGGCCCGCTATTCTGATATCATTGTAATGCGACATCCCTTAGAGGGCGCGGCTCGGTACGTTTCCGAGCAGGTTAATGTTCCAGTGGTAAATGCCGGTGATGGAGCAAACCAACACCCAACTCAATCACTCCTTGATCTATATACGATTAAGAAGGCTCAGGGAACACTTGAGGGATTGAAGTTGGCTTTGGTGGGTGATTTAAAGTATGGTCGAACGGTTCACTCCCTCGCTTATGCATTGGCCCCATTCAGCCCTGAGTTCTATTTCGTTTCTCCAAGATCACTTTGTATGCCTGCCCACATTTTGAAGGATCTCACCAAAAGGGGAGTAAAATTTACAGAAAAGAAAAAAATTGAGCGAATTGTTGATGAAATCGACATCATGTATGTCACCCGAATTCAAAGGGAACGGTTTCCAGATCGTGAAGAATATGAGAAGGTTAAAAATGCTTATATCATCACGGCAGACCTTTTGCAGAATGCCAGGGATAATCTGAAAGTCCTCCATCCATTACCTCGTGTGAATGAAATTACAACCGATGTTGATTCTACAAAATATGCCTACTATTTCGACCAGGCTGAAAATGGAGTTTACATGCGTCAGGCAATATTAGCAACGTTATTGGGGGTGGCAAAATGATGAAAGTGATGAAAGTTGATGCCATTCGGAATGGGACGGTAATTGATCATATCCCTGCAGGACGAGTACAACGGGTATTGGCCATCTTAGAGCCACGGGAGACGGATGTGGTCATGATGGGGATGAACTTTTCTAGCAAAGCGATGCAGAAAAAAGATATCATCAAGATCGAAGGACGAGAACTGAGCCAGCAGGAAGTCAATAGTATTGCTTTGATCGCCCCTGCAGCTAAGGTAAGTATTATCAGGGACTTTACGGTAACTTCTAAGTCCAAGGTTGAGATTCCAGAACACATTGAGGGACTCCTTTCCTGTCCAAATCCAAAATGTATTAGTAATGCCGAACCCATGGTAACTCGATTTAAGCTAATTGATGTAAATGGTCCAGAGCTGGGTTGCCATTATTGTGAACGTGTTTTCACTGCTGATGAAATGTCCCACATATAGATATTAAGGAGATTAATATGCCCAAAATAGCAATCATTCTAGGAAGCGATAGTGACCTTCCTGTTCTTGATAAAGGATTTAAGATTATTGAAACGCTTGGGCTGGAGTTTGAGTTAAGAATACTTTCTGCTCATCGAACCCACGAAGCTGTCACAGAATACATCAATAGCCTGGATGACAAAGGGATAGATGTGATCATCGCCGGAGCCGGTAAGGCTGCACATTTACCGGGAGTTATTGCAGCTCAGACTGTAAAACCGGTCATAGGATTACCTATCCGAGCCAGTCTAGATGGAATAGACGCTTTGTATTCGATCGTGCAGATGCCTGGTGGAATTCCTGTGGCAACCGTGGGTATTAATGCTAGTGATAATGCGGTTTTATTAGCGGCGCAGATCTTGGCTTTAAAATATCCCGCGATCGCTGATAAACTGGAAGATCATCGAGTAGAGATGAGAAATATCGTGCTGGCAAAAGACCGTGAAGTGCAGGAAAAGTATAACAAGTGATTTTTGTATTATACCACTTTCAGTTCCAAATGACCCTTTAAGCTGAGGAGTCATTACCCTTCGAGAGCACATCGACGAGCTCAGTGTGACACCTCAGGGAGACAAGCAAAAGTGTCTTGCTGAGGTCCTCGAAGTATGACACGTTACGTGCGACTTGGAGATGAAATTGGTATTCGATGAATTGTAGCAATCGGCTAAAGGAAAGAATATGTCAAAAAGTAATATTTCAATAGAGTATGATCAAGAAAACCCATACTATAATGGCTCTGTCCAAAAACTATACTCAGTGATAGATGATCCCAACTTACTGGTTAGTGAAACAAGTTTAGGCGGTTCAGTATTTGATGTGGGGACTATCTTTGATATTAAGGGTAGTGATACTGCCAGAGCCGGTTTTCGACATCTTGTGTATACATCATTGATGGATGCCAAGGGTTGGCAGGACATGGAATCCTACATTAAACGAAACTGGGGCGAGGACTATTTCCAGAACTGGCCGATCATGCAGGAAATACTCGAGGAAGTGAAAGTCACTGGTCTTAAGACCCATCATAAAGGAATGGTTGGTCGAGAGGACAAACTGCTGTACCCTGATTCCTTTCCGTCTGAACTCAGCAATTTGACGTTGATTAGAAAATATGCGATTCACAAACCGGATCCTGTTACATTTATGAATGCCCATCTCTATGATTATGAAAAGTACTATGGGAATGATAAATTCGTTATTCCATTGGAAATGATAGTCCGTTTTGGTGTGACAAGTGGTTCTTCGATCCTTAGAAAGTACAATGCGATGGGTGACTCAGGGAAAGAAGCTTATCTGACTGAGTTAGGGCTTCGCAATGAGATGGCTGCTTGGCAGACCTTTGAGACCCCGCTTACTGACCTGACCACAAAATATGAGCCAGAAGATAGAGCGATGCCCAAGCAGGAAGCTCTCCTGGTATCAGGTATCGGTGGAAAAATGTTCACTGATTCTTTGACACGTGCAATCCTGGCTGCATTCATGGTTCATCGGATATTCAATAGGATGGGGTTGAATCTTTGGGACTTGAAGTGGGAGCTGGCAAAAGACGGGAATGACCTGGTCTTTGTTGACACACTTGATACAGATTCCGTAAGAGCTACGCTTACCTGCAATGTGGCAGGCCATAATTATATTGTGAACTTCAATAAGCAGGCCATGAGAGATTATTATATAATTATGCATGATGACTGGTATGCCGCAGTCAACAAAACCAAGCAGGCAGCTGCTGTATCTGGTGAAAAATTTACAGATATCCTAAAAAAGGGACAAGCGCAGGGGCTTTATCCTGATACTCCTACTGTCGATCCTGACTTCATGCAGATTCAGGAAGAAAAATATCTTATGATCAAGAAATTCATCCTGGAAAAGGGCAGTGGTGTGGGATATGAGGAGGAGGTAGCTGATATTGCCAGACGTGAAGTAGAATACTTCCTACAATCGAAAAATAAAGAGTTGTATCAAAAGCTAAATGCTATTGACTGATAAAAAGGTATTCAACACGTTTTGTCAGTATTGTGTTACTAACTAACAATATGGAGTCATTAATAAAATGCTGAAAGCAATCGTAACTGTCATGCTGAAAAAAGGCATCTTCGATCCCCAGGGAAGAGCCGTCCAAAATGGTCTAGAATCTATTGGGTTTGATGGTATTAATAGTGTTCGAGTTGGAAAACAAATCGAGATTGCACTTGAGACTCAAGATAAATCGACCGCTGAGGCATCCGTACACAATATGTGTGACAAGATGTTGGCCAATCCCGTGGTGGAGTCCTATAGCTTTGAGATTGTGGAGGCTTAATGAATTGGGGTGTACTGCTATTCCCCGGTTCTAACTGTGCCGAGGATTGTTTTCATGTTATCGATAAGGTGCTGGGAAAACCAGTGAGTTATCTATGGCATAAAGATACAGAGCTAGGTGATGTGGATGCCATTATCATCCCAGGTGGGTTTTCCTATGGAGATCACTTGCGACCTGGTGCAATTGCACATCTATCACCTGTGATGACTTCGGTGAAAGCCTTTGCCGAAAAGGGTGGTCTGGTGATTGGGATTTGTAATGGTTTTCAAATTCTTACAGAATCTCGCATGCTACCTGGTAGCCTGATTCAAAATAAAGGGATCAAGTTTCTTTGTCAGGACCAGAGCTTGAGGATTGAAAATGCTGACACTCCTTTTACCAGTGAATATTCCAAGGGAGATGTCGTTGTGCTTCCAATTGCGCACAATGAGGGAAATTACTACGCCAAACCGGAGACCATTGTAGAAATGGAGGGGAATAATCAAATTCTCTTCCGCTATTGTAATGTCGAAGGTGAAGTAAGCAATGCAACCAACCCCAATGGATCCATCAATAATATTGCCGGCATTGTTAACCGTACTGGAAATGTTGTGGGCATGATGCCTCACCCTGAACGGAGCTCCGATGCCGTACTTGGACTCTCGGATGGTAAAGGTGTGTTTGTCTCCATGTTAAAATACCTCGAAGTAAAACATGGGAAGGATCAATAAAATGAGTGCGAAACAGTCCCGTGTAGAAGAAAAATTATGGATCAAAGCTGGCTTAACTGACTCTGAATATGAGTTGTTGACCAGCCACATGAAACGCGAACCGAATACGGTTGAATTGGCTTTATATGCGCAAATGTGGTCTGAACATTGTGGCTATACACATACTCGACCTCTGTTTAAGCATTTTTTAACGACGGGTCCAAGAATTGTTCAAGGACCAGGAGAAAATGCTGGTATCGTGGATATCGATGATGATGAAGTCATAACATTTAAATTAGAAAGTCACAATCATCCCTCAGCAATTGCACCCTTCCAAGGAGCTGCAACGGGTGTCGGTGGGATTGTCCGTGATATTCTGGCCATGGGAGCCTATCCAATAGCCTCTCTTAATTCGCTCCATTTTGGTCATCCGGGAGATGCTGGGCATACGCGTTACTTGATTTCTGAAGTGGTCCACGGAATTGGTGAATATGGTAATTGTTTAGGGGTTCCCACCGTTGGCGGTGAGTTACGCTTCGCCAATGCGTACAAGGGAAACCCTCTCGTTAACGCCATGTGTGTTGGCTATATGAAAAAATCCCAGATCAAAAAGGCGATTGCCACAGGCGTTGGTAATAGTTTGATGATTGTTGGGAATCTCACCGGTCGGGATGGCATGGGAGGCGCCAGCTTTGCCTCGAAAGATCTTGATGAGGAGAACGAAGAGGATCGGGGTGCCATTCAAGTGGGTGACCCCTTTATGGAAAAACTCCTCATCGAAGCCTGTTTGGAAGTCTTTGAAGAAGATTATGTCGTTGGTGTTCAGGATATGGGTGCTGCTGGTATTTTGTCATCTTCAGTAGAAACAGCCAGTAAAGCTGGGAATGGCGTTGAGATTGATGTCGCCCTGGTCCCTAAACGCGAAGAAGCCATGCGCCCTGAAGAGGTTATGATCTCAGAGTCCCAGGAACGGATGCTCTTGATTGTGAAAAAGGGGAAGGAAGAGAGGGTTAATAAAATCTTCCATAAATGGGATTTGCATGCAGTTGTTATCGGCCAGGTTACGGATGATGGTATTTACCGGGTCTTGGAGGATGGTAAGCCAGTTGCTGAAGTCCCCGTTTGGTCTCTCATGGAGGCCCCAACTTATATTTTAGAGGGCAAAGAACCTGCCCACTTGGAAAAAACACGTCGTTTTAAAAATGATGATATTGAAATCCCAACAGACTTAAATCAGGTGCTCTTGGAATTATTGGGCTCACCCGATATCTGTTCTAAAGAATGGGTTTATCGTCAATATGATCACCGGGTACAAATGAACACGATCGTAAAACCAGGATCAGATGCGGCCATTATTCGGATCAAAGGTCGGGACAAGGCAATCGGTATGACCATGGATTCAAATGGACGCTATTGTTATTTGAATCCCCGGCGAGGGGCTCAGAGTATTGTGGCTGAATCTGCCCGTAACCAGGTGGTTTCTGGTGCCGAGCCTATTGCCATCACAGATGGGCTTAATTTTGGAAATCCGGAACATCCTGAAGTCTACTATCAACTGGAACAGTCTATCATTGGTCTCAGTGAGGCTTGTCGCGCTTTGGATACACCCGTAATTGGAGGGAATGCGAGTCTGTATAACCAAACTCCAGAATTTGGAGCCATCTATCCCACACCCATCATTGGAATGGTCGGCCTGGTAAAGTCCCTGGAGCATATCACCACCATGGAATTCAAAAATGAAGGTGATTTTATTGTTTTGGTAGGTGAAACAAAAGATGAATTGGGTGCTTCAGAGTATCTAGATCAGATTCATGATATGATCACAGGTGATGTACCTGAGCTGGATTTGGAATTGGAACAGAAAACACAAGCGTTCATCCTGGAAATCATCCGAAAATGCTTGGTCAAGAGTGCCCACGATCTTGGTGATGGCGGGATGGCAGTCGCGTTGGCCGAATCTTGTCTCAGTGGCGGGCTGGGAGCAGAAGTGTCTTTTGATCTGGAGCTTCGTTCTGACTCTTTGCTTTTTGGTGAGAGCCAAACCCGATTTATGCTTTCTGCCGATCTGGAGGCTGCCGATAAAATTATTGATTTGGCAGCAGAGCAAGGGATTGAGGCAGCAACCATCGGCCGTATTAACAGTGGAAATCAGTTGATAATCAATAATCTGGATGAAACACTTGTCGATGTCAGTATTACAGATTGTGATTACGCTTTTAAAACAGGTTTTGATAAAATGATGAAAACGAACAAGTGATGAATAATCTCATTGTCACTAAAACTACTCATTTTGATGAGAGGCTTAGTGCAGAAAGTAAATTCTCTTTATGTTAGATAAACTTAATGAAGAATGTGGTGTATTTGGATTGTTCAACACCAAGATTGAGGAAACCTCACAGCTAATATATTACGGTCTGTTTGCCCTCCAACATAGGGGACAGGAAAGCGCTGGAATTGCTGTAAGTGATGGAGAACAGGTCAACTATTATAAGGATGAAGGTCTGGTTCAAGAAGTCTTTGATCCCAAGATATTGAAATTTCTGAGTGGCATCCATGGGATCGGTCATGTCCGCTACTCCACCACAGGTGGGACGACCTATGAAAATGCTCAACCTGTAGTCATCGTTAGTTCTGTAGGCCAGATGGCGCTGGCGCACAACGGAAATCTTGTAAATACCAAAGCGTTGATGGCTGAATTGAAGTCTCAGGGAGCTACCTTTCAATCCAATACAGACTCTGAAACCATCCTGAAACTGGTTGCAAAAAATACAATTGAAACTGGGGATGTTGTTGAAGCCATCAAGAAAACGATGGGAGTCATAAAGGGTGGGTATTCAATTTTAATTCTGACCCCGGATAAATTGTATGCCTTTCGAGATCCAATGGGACTGAGGCCCCTGATTATGGGAAAACGAGATGATTCCTATGTCTTTGCATCGGAAAGTTGTGCCATCGATTCTATTCATGGAGATATCATCCGGGATGTCCGTCCAGGAGAGATCATTGTCGTAGATAAAAATGGAATTCATTCGGAACAGGTAGAAGTCGGTTCCACCCATATCTGCTCATTTGAATATGTATATTTTGCTCGTACCGATTCAGTGATTGATGGTTTGAATGTGTATGAAGCTCGTGTGAATATGGGGCATCGTCTCTTCAAGGAAACTGGCAGGAAAGCAGATATTGTGATTGATATTCCCGATTCAGGGACTTCAGCTGCTTTGGGATATTCACAGGCCTCTGGTGTACCCTTTAGCAAAGGATTTTACCGAAACGCCTATATTGGACGTACATTTATTAGTCCAAAGCAAGACATGCGCGAAATTGGCGTTAGTTTTAAATTGTCTCCCATTCGTCAGAATGTAGAAGGCAAAAGTGTCATTATGATTGATGATTCAATCGTGAGAGGGACAACCATAACCCGTATCGTAAAATCTTTGCGCCGCGCGGGTGCCAGAGAAGTACATGTAATGATTACCAGTCCTCCAGTTAAATATAGTTGTCACTATGGGATCGATACCCCGGATAGCACACAGCTCATTGCTTCCCGAAAACCTGTCGGCGATATCTCGATCGAGATTGGAGCCGATAGCCTCACCTATCTATCACATGATGGGTTAAGCGAAAGTCTGTCCAAGGCAGGTTTAGGCACTTGCATGGCCTGTTTTGATGGCAAATATCCTGTTCCTGTTGAGGAATCCAAATGAGCATTAATTATAAAGATGCTGGGGTAAATATTGAAAAAGGCTATGAGACTGTCCAGCGGATTAAAAAGGATGTCGAATCTACCCATGGTCCTGAAGTGCTTGGTGGTATTGGTGGGTTCGGAGGGCTCTTTGCCCCTGATATGACAGGCATGAGCCAGCCTGTCCTGGTCTCTGGAACAGATGGAGTAGGCACCAAGTTAAAATTAGCTTTTGCTCTTAATAAGCATGATTCCATTGGAATTGATTGTGTTGCGATGTGCGTGAATGATGTGATCTGCACTGGCGCAAGACCCCTATTTTTTCTTGATTATATTGCGACAGGCGCTCTTGAACCGAAACAGGTCGAGGGCATCGTGGCTGGCATTTCTGAGGGATGTCGTCAAAGTGGAACAGCTCTGGTAGGTGGTGAAACTGCTGAAATGCCAGGCTTCTATAGCAAAGGTGAATATGATGTGGCTGGATTCACCGTTGGTCTGGTTGATCGTCCTGATATGATAAGTGGAGATCATGTGGAGGAGGGGGATGTCCTGATTGGATTGAGTTCGAGTGGCGTCCACTCCAATGGATTTTCATTGATCCGCAAATTATTCCCAGAAAAACAGTGGGGAGATGCATTTGGCGGTTCAACCCTTGGTGAAACCTTACTCACTCCAACGAAGATATATGTGAAACCAGTTCTCGATGTTGTTAAGAAATTTGAAATTCATGGAATTGCTCACATCACAGGCGGTGGTTTTATAGAAAATATTCCCCGAGCATTCCCTGATCAATTCAAAGCAGTGATAACAGAGGATAGTTGGCCAGTACCTGAAATATTTGGCTTAATCCAATCAAAATCAGGCTTAACTGACAAGGAAATGTTTAATACTTTCAATATGGGAATTGGAATGGTTCTCGTCATACCTGGGAAGGATAAAGATGGCCTGATTGCGCATTTTGAAAGAATGGGTGAGCAAGTATTCCCAATTGGGAGAATTGACGCACGTCATGACGGAGATCCAAGTCTATGCTTCGAATAGGAGTCCTGGTCTCGGGTGGGGGAACAAATCTACAGGCTATCATGGATGCCATCGATAATGGGACAATACCCAATGCTAAAATCGAAATTGTCGTCTCGAGTAAAAAAAATGCATTTGCACTAGAGCGAGCGGGAAAATCGAGTATTGCTTCAAAAGTGATGAGCCGATCTGAATATTTGACATCTGATGCATTTGATATTGCCTTATCTGAGGAGATGCGAGACCATGCTATTGATCTGATTTTATTGGCTGGATTTATGGCTATTCTCGGTCCCAAGTTCTTTGTTGATTTTGAAAATAAAGTAATGAATATACATCCTGCTCTCATACCTGCCTTTTCAGGACCAGGGTACTATGGACTAAAAGTTCATCAGGCTGTTCTGAACTATGGATGCAAAATCTCAGGTGCATCTGTTCATTTTGTCACACCAGAGGTTGATGCTGGACCGCTCATTCTTCAACAGGCTGTTGCTGTCCAGGCAGATGATACACCACAGCAGCTCCAAAAAAGAATTATGGAAGAGGCAGAGTGGATTATATATCCTGAGGCAGTGAGACTTTTTGCGTTAGGACAACTCACGGTTAATGGCCGAACAGTTATTCAACGTAAGCTGAGTAAGGAGAGCGAATAAATGACATACAAAATCTCGTACGAAGGTAGAACGGATTATTTATTTGTACTGCTGGAAGGTCCCGATTCTCATATCGGGGAGGCTCTCGAAGGGTAAATGTCCCAGTTTTAATAAAGTACGATATGAAGTTAACTTGGTATTATTAATAATTTAAAATACTCAATAGATTTATCAGGGAGAATGGAATGAAACGAGCGTTGATCAGTGTTTCAGATAAAAGCGGGGTCCTGGATTTGGCACAAATCCTCCATGCTCGAGGGATTGAAATAATCTCGACGGGTGGTACCGCTAAATTGCTATCAGACAGTGGGATACCTGTAATTGGCATCAGCGATATCACAGGTTTTCCAGAGTGCTTAGGGGGGAGAGTTAAAACGCTCCAGCCAAAGATTCATGGTGGAATTCTTGCTAACCGACAGGTCCCTGAACATATTGCAGAAGCTGCTGAATTAGGGATTCCTATGATTGACCTGGTTGTTGTGAATCTATATCCATTTAGGGCTACAATCTTAAAACCCGAAGTGACGTTGACCGAGGCCATTGAAAATATTGATATTGGCGGCGTAACTTTAATTCGCGCAGCTGGAAAAAACTCTGATTCTGTGACCTTATTGACCGACCCACAGGATTATCAGGAATTTGTAGAATTATTAGGGACAGATAAAATATCTGATTCATTCAGGAAAAGAATGGCGCTCAAAGGCTTTCGACAAACGGCAGCTTATGATACACTGATTAGCCAATATCTTGCAAAAGAGCTTGGTGATATCGAGTTGCCAGATCAATTATCACTCACATTCGAGAAGCAGCAAAGTTTACGATATGGTGAAAACCCCCACCAGAAAGCTGCTTTTTATCGGGAGATCTCCAATTTGGGTGGCCGATTGAGCGGGGCGAAACAACTTCATGGCAAAGCTTTATCCTATAACAATATTGGAGATGCATCAGCAGCCATTGAGATGATCCGGGAATTTTCCGCGCCAACTGTTGTGGCCCTGAAGCATGCAAATCCTTGTGGTGTTGGAACTGCCGACCATATTTCGCTGGCTTTTGAAAAAGCATACAAAGCAGATCCTGTGTCCATTTTTGGAGGAATTGTCGTTCTCAATCAATCCGTTACATCCACGATAGCACTCGAGATGAATAAAATATTTTTAGAAATTGTCATTGCTCCCGATTTTGATGAAGATGCATTGGTTATCCTCAAAAAGAAAAAGAACCTGCGTCTGCTCCAGTTATCGGAAATGATGAACCCAGCCGTTGCTGAACCTTATTTTCATAAAAAAGTAGATGGTGGCCTCTTAATACAGGAAGCCGATCACCTTCAGGTGAATGCTGAAAATTTCCAGGTGGCAACTGAACGTCAGCCAACTGAACAAGAGTGGACTGACCTAAAGTTAGGCTGGACAGTTGTGAAACATGCTAAATCAAATGCCATCGTGGTTGTTAAGGATGGTGCAACCCAAGGGGTGGGGACTGGTCAGACCAGTCGAATATGGGCTGTAGAAAATGCCCTAAATCGTAGTGAAACACCTACAATTGGGTCAGCACTTGCATCTGATGCCTTTTTCCCATTCTCAGATTCTGTTGAAAAAGCACACGCAGCTGGAGTTACAGCCATCATTCAGCCTGGTGGATCTGTGAGAGATCAGGATTCTATTGATGTTTGCAATCAAGTTGGTATCTCAATGGTGTTCACTGGGGTTCGTCACTTTAAGCATTGATGGTGTGATGTCCTTAAAATGTAACTGGAATGTATGCTTCACGACATTTTTGTGGAACTTTTAATTTGGACTGCGCTACAAGGAGACCAATATTGTCACGAAAGACGGTATTAGTAATATAACTTGTAGAAAAGGGAGAGAAATTAAATGAAAGTTTTATGGATAGTATTAGTTGTAGCGAGTATTGGATTAATGGGATGTGCTTGTAAAGCGCCTGGGACAAAGGCTGATCATGCTACTTGCAATGTGGAAGATAGCACAACCAAGGCAGAGAAGACTACCGATCTAACTGCGCATGCCGCTAGCTGTAGTCATGAGGGAGCTTGCACAGAAGCCTGTGATACTCATGCAGCTACAGTAGAAAGTACCGCCTGCAATCATGAAGGACCTTGTACAGATGCCTGTGCAGCGCCTACAACTGATGCAACTCAGGCTACTTGCGATCATGAAGGTCCCTGTACCGATGCTTGTAAGAGTTAAGTAAAGCAACATATCACGTATTTTTCACCTAAACAATGAGGGAGTAAAACATGAAAAAATTAGCACTCATGATGATAGTTGCCAGTCTGGCAGTCTGGAATTGTAGTTCTAAATCTGAACAGCCTGGTGGTAGCGCCGCAAAATCTGAACATGCAGGTCAAGAGCATGGTGGTAAAGCTGTTGGTTCCGAACACGCAGGTCAAGAGCACGGTGGGAAAGCTGTGGGCTCCGAGCATGCAGGTCAGGAACATGGTGGCAAGGAAGTATCTAAAGAACATGCCGGAACCGAACATGCAGGCAAAGAGCACGCTGGTCAAGAACATGGTGGACAAGCTGCTCAAAGCTATACTGCTGCAGAGATAAAGGGCGCGATGAATGCCCATATTGCTAGCCGTGAAGTGAATGGCATCTTCAAGATTCATGATGAAAAAACAGGCGAAGAACTAGAACTTAAGTTTGTGAAAATTCATGATCCAGTGCGTAAAATTGAAGGCAAGGGATATTTTGCTTGTACTGATTTTGAAGTCGTTGGCGAGCCAGGCAAATTATATGATCTTGATTTCTGGTTGAATCCAGAAGAGAGTGGCTTAAAAATCACTGAAGAAAAAATCCATAAGAATCCAGTTCGCAAAGGTAGTGGCTGGGAGAAAAAAGCTCGCTATACCTTTGTAAATGATAAACCTGTTGATATAGACTAAACCTGGGAAAAAATTAATGCTTCGCTTCTTGTCCAATTTTAAAATCATGCTAGTAATATTAACTTTAGGCTTATTGGCATCTTGTGCTCGTCCTTTGCAGGACCAAGGGCAACTTACTGCAAATGCCTCTCAAAAGGTGGAGACTGATCGTCAGTTTTCGTTCACTTACTCTGTTCGAGTAAACCCTACACCTGAGGCTTTAGAGATATTCTTGCCTGTTGCTCAAAGCAACCATCAGCAAACCATCCTGGATTTGGATATTCAATCAGGTGTTGATGGTAAAATTGGACAGGAAGCTCGTTATGGTAATAAGTTTTGGCATGCCTCTCTGCCTGAGGGGCTTACCGATACATTAGATATTTCCATGACTTACCAGGTAATTCGTCCTGTTAATTCAATTGAGAAACGTGAAACTCTCGACACACCTACTCTGACCGAACGCGAGAAGGAATTATTCCTGATTGCCAATGATCGCGTGCCCGTTGGTGGTGCCTTGGTTGATAGTATTCGCTCGGAGTTACCAGATACCGCTCCTGTTTCGCTTGACAAAGCAAGATCGATCTATGATTATGTTATCGGCAATATGGAGTATAAAAAAACAGGTACTGGCTGGGGAAATGGTGACACATACTGGGCCTGTAGTGAAAAATATGGAAATTGTACAGACTTCCATGCTTTATTCACATCATTGGCCAGAGCCGAACAAATTCCATCTCGGTTTGAAATTGGATTCCCAGTTCCTACAGATAGGGCTGAAGGAAATATCAGCGGCTATCATTGTTGGGTAAATTTCTATTTACCTGAAACGGGCTGGTTCCCCGTCGATGCCTCTGAGGCTCGGAAAGATTTAAGAAAACAAGATTTACTTTTCGGTACCCAGCCTTCTGATCGGATTCAGTTTAGTACGGGTCGTGATCTTGAATTGGGTGAAGGTCACAATGCTGGACCATTAAATTATTTTGTTTACCCCCATATTGAGCAGAATGGGATGCTATACCAGAACTTTTCACGATCTTTTTCATATAGTCATATTGGCTAGAAATTTTCGATTTAATGATCGATCACTTCTCCAGAAGTGGCTTTTGGAGGAGTTGAATAAAAGTGGTTATTTAGTTGGCCACTCATAGTCTAGAATACATACCAGGGGGTATGATGAAAGTATTGGTTGTTGGTAGTGGCGGACGTGAACATGCCCTGGTCTGGAAATTGGCTCAAAGTCCGAATGTCAAGAAACTATATTGTGCACCGGGAAATGCTGGTACGGGAATCATGGCAACCAATATTCCTATTGTCGATACGGATATTCCAAGTCTTCTAAAATTTGCACAGGACAATGCCATTGGACTCACAGTTATCGGTCCAGAGGTACCCCTCGTTGAGGGAATTGTCGATGTGTTTGAGGAGAATGGATTACGGATCTTCGGTCCCAATGCGAAGGCAGCCATTCTAGAGGGCAGTAAAGTCTTCACCAAAGAATTATTAGCGAAGTATAAAATTCCCACGGCAGACTACCATCGATTTGATAACGCCGGATCGGCAAAAGATTTTTTGAGATCCAACGCTACTTATCCCATTGTTATCAAAGCTGATGGCCTGGCGGCTGGTAAAGGGGTTCTTATCATTGAATCTCTTAAGCAGGCTGAACAGGGAATCCGCGAAATCATGGAAGACCGAGTCTTTGGAGAGGCTGGTAGTGAAGTAATCGTCGAGGAATTCCTGACAGGTCCAGAACTCTCAATGTTATGTTTTGTGGATGCCAATACAGTCGTTCCAATGGTATCGGCAAAAGATTACAAACGGATTGGTGAAAAAGATACTGGATTGAATACAGGTGGCATGGGAGCTATTTCACCTAATCCACTGTATGATCAGGAATTAGAGGATTACTGCTTAACTCATATTATTGAACCATCTCTTGAAGGAATGCGCCTAGAGGGAAGACCCTTCAAAGGGATATTGTATTGTGGTGTTATGCTTACGGAAGCAGGTCCGAAGGTTCTTGAGTATAATGTCCGCTTTGGTGATCCTGAAACTCAGGTGATTTTGCCCCGTTTAAAAACGGATCTGTTGGAAATCTTTGACGCGATTATTGATGATCGATTAGCGAGTGTAGACATTGTTTGGGAAGACCAAACAGCTGCTACTGTCGTATTAGCCTCTGGGGGATATCCTGAAACATACGGAAAAGGATTTCCAATAACAGGTTTAGAGAAAATCAAGGGTTCCATTGCTTTTCATGCTGGCACAAAAAATGATCAAAATCTTATTGTGACAAGTGGTGGTCGAGTAATCGCTGTTACCTCACTGGCGTCATCTGTTGAGGAGGCCCTTCATTTGTCCTATACAAATATTGAGAAGATTCGTTTTGATGGCATAACATGCAGAAAAGATATTGGTAGCTAAGCAATGAGAAATTGTGAACTCAAAATTCTGACTTCTGACTTCTGACTTCTGACTTCTGACTTCTAACCAAAACACCAGCAATAAAGGAATCTCATGATAAAACATATCGTAGCCTGGGACTTCCCAGATGAACATAAAAAAGAAAATACTGCCAAATTAAAAGCACTCCTGGATGAATTACCGGCCTTGATTTCTGAGATCAAGATTTATGAAGTGGGTATCAATATTAAAGTGTCAGAATTCGCTAAGGATATGGTTTTGATCTCTGGCTTTGAAGATCAGGCCGCCCTGGACAGGTATACCGCCCATCCTGAACACGTCCGTGTCGTAAAAGAGCTTAGGAAAAAAGCAACCAAGACTGTCGTCGTAGATTTCAAAACTTAAGTATTCAACCAGTTTCCAGAAGCCCCAAGGGTGAACTGAGCTGGTTTCAAGCTAACCTCATTTATCTGAACCTGGCCGACTCAGGACAATCACTGAAAACAGGTTAACTCTTCTTCTCAGAATCAGTATTTCAGAATACATGCAAAAAGCATGAACTATAAAGAGCATATAATGTGATATGGCATATATATTGAATGCAGATAAGTTGACTTTAACACGAGTTAGAGATTAATTTAAAAAATATTGAGGAAGAGAAATGGACAAAAAATTAGTTGGCGTTGGCCTCATCGGGCTGATTCTGGGAGTACTTATTGCTGGAGTTTACGGTTGGAATGCAGCTCCAGGGATAATGATGTTGGAAGATGAGTGTCAATACGGATTTGAAGAATCAGTTGATCGATTTACACAGGCCGTGAATGACCACGGTTGGAAAGTGTCAAAAGTGCATGATTTAAAAAAGACGATGAATAAGTTTGGTAAAGATGTAAACCGTGTGAAAGTATTAGAAATTTGTCATCCAGACCATGCCTATAAAGTATTGGCTGAAGATGATGAAAGGGTTGTTACATCTTTGATGCCTTGCCGTGTGTCGATCTATGAGCATTCGGATGGTAAAGTTTATGCCAGTCGCTTGAACTCGGGACTGATGGGACAGATGATGGATGGGATTATACCAGAAGTTATGGCTGATGCCTCTGCTGACAGCGAGAAAATGTTGGAATCAATTCTGTAGTATTATTTTTTGGCGGAAATTGGGCCTGTCGAACCCTTCCAGCAGTGTCTGGAGGTTTATTATGGCAGGCTCAAATTCCCTGGTGCCTCAGGAGCTTAGTTTGACAACCTCTTCCAGCGCTTTGTCACAAATCTGACCAGTCATACCCTTGACATAGGTCTCAATTGTATCTGCTTCAATACCAGCTTCCGTCATCATTTCGACCATTTCAGCATAGCTTAAGCGCTTTCCACGGGTCTGCTTCTTTAGATGATCATATCCATCTGAAGCACCTCGATCCCGTTCTACCAGTTGTACCAACTCAGAAAAGAATTGACCGTTATTGGCCATATCCTCATCCATTTTTACATCATTGATCAGGATATCCTGAGTACCTCTTGTAGCATAAATGAGGGCCAATATCAAATGACCAAAAGCAGTTCCGATATTTCGTTTAACCGTCGAATCTGTGAGATCTCTCTGTAGGCGGGTCTTCATAAACTTTTGACTAAAAAAAGTTAAAGAACTCTCAGCAAGCTGGGCATTTCCCTCTGAATTCTCAAACTTTATTGGATTTATTTTGTGGGGCATGGTTGATGAGCCGATGGAGGATGCATCCGCTTTCTGATACAGATATCCCAACATAAAATAGGTCCAAATATTTTGGTCATAATCAACCAGGAGGCTGCTCAATCGTTTCACCGCATCCAACATGACGGCATAAGTGTCACCAGGCATGATCTGTAAACTGAAGAGGGTGTGTTCTAACCCGAGTTCCTCAACTACCTCGCCAGTAACCTGGAACCAATCCACTTCAGGATAGGTACCCATCCAGGCATTTAAATTACCCGTAGCACCTAAAATCTTTCCCTGGATATCCATTCCTTTAAGCTCAGCATACATTTTGGCGAACCGTAGGGCATATAGAGCCAATTCTTTACCCATTGTGGTAGGTGTAGCAACCTCTCCATGCGTTCTGCCGATCATTTGCCGGTCACGATTGTCTTTTGCCAGGGTCGTCAATTCACCAAGCAGGATTTTGAGCTTGGCAAGCAAGATATCGCGGGAGCCTTTAATCATCAACCCATGTGCGAGATTGTTCACATCTTCAGAGGTGAGTCCAAAATGTACATAGGGGCGCACACGTTCAGGAAGTTGAAATTTTATAAATTCAATGACTGCTGCTACATCATGTTTGGTATGACTTTCAATCTCTTTAACATATTCTAAATCACGGATGCTGAGATCGGTATAGATGGACATGAAATTAGCTTGCCACCATTCCGTTCGACCTGTGGCCTTTAAAAAGGCTTTGAGGTAAACCATTTCGACATGAATCCGTTCTCGAATGAGACGACTCTCGGAAAACATCTCCTGCATATCCTGGAGATCACCAGCATAACGCCCATCAAGTGGGGAAAGATTAAATAAGGATTCAGAAGACAATAGTTTCATTCCTTTCTGGGCCATGGGACAGGATGGTAATGGGGATTTCGACAAAATCTTCGATAAACTTGATATAGCGCTGAATACTTTCAGGCAGGTCAGTGGCTGATTTATCTTTAAGCTTCGCCCAGGTTTCTTTACTTAAATGAGTAATGGGTTCCACATCAGTGTATATCGGCTCTACCAGCTCTAAGGTTGGCGCATCTGCCGGAAAATAATCAATCGCTTTCCCATTAACTTTATAGCCTGTACATACTTTAATGTTATCAACTAAAGCAAGGGTGTCAATTTTGGTCATGGCCAATTCCTGGATACCAGAAATCCTAATTGCATAACGTAGGGCATATAAGTCTAAATGACCCACCCTTCGAGGTCGACCTGTTGTCGCTCCATATTCATGACCAGCTTCTCGCAAATTTGTGGCTGCTTCACCCTCAAGTTCAGTAGGGAAGGGACCTTCGCCGACCCGAGTCGTGTAGGCCTTTGTGATTCCTAAAATCCGGATTGGAACACCGGGAATAGCACCGCCACCAACAAAAGCAGCCGCAGCCAGAGTAGAACTCGAGGTTACAAAGGGATAAGTCCCATAATTGAGATCAAGCAGGGTTCCTTGAGCACCCTCAAACAAAACAGTTTCATCTGATTTAGCCGCGAGTCGAACCAAGTCCTCAGTATCTGTTACAAAGGGTTTAAATATTTTTCCATATCCAGCATATTCCACAGAGACAGATTTGCAGTATTCATGATAAGCTGCTTCAGAAAATATTTCTTCGTAGATAAGAATGTCTTTAACATCTTTGAGTGCTGTTTTAATTCTCTCCGTGGCATCATCCGCAATTATATCAAGAATTCGCAGATTGATACGAGATGCTTTTTGGGAGTAAGTCGGTCCAATTCCCCGACCGGTTGTCCCAATTTTACCACCTTCTTTGGCGTCAATCAATTGGTGATGAGGAAAGATGACATGGGCACGGGCACTAATCCGTAGCTTCGGCTTGTGTCCACTCTCTGTAAAGGATGTAATTTCTTCCAATAGGTCCTTAGGGTTGATGACCACACCTGTACCTAGAATACAAATTTTTCCGTGGAGCATACCTGAGGGCATATAGTGAAATTTATAAGTTTCGCCAGCATGCATCACTGTGTGACCAGCATTACCACCGCCATTGAAACGGACGACCAGATCACTTTGTTCTGAAAGCACATCAACCAGCTTACCTTTACCTTCATCACCCCATTGAGCACCAACCACGATGGTGTTTTTCATCTTTTCTCCTGTCGAGTCAAACGGTTGAATTCAATTCTAATTAAAAATCAGCACTATAGTTTGGTGCTTCCTTAGTAACCTGCACATCATGGGGATGACTTTCTTTTAAGCCAGCTCCACTTATTTTAACAAATTGTGATTTGCCACGCATGGATTCGATATTGGGAGTACCGCAATAACCCATACCTGACCGTAAGCCACCAATTAACTGGAAGACGACGTCTCTAATACTTCCCCGATAAGGAACGCGACCTTCAATTCCTTCAGGCACCAGTTTTTGACCGGACTCTTGGAAATATCGATCTGCACTGCCATCTTTCATAGCGGCAACTGAACCCATCCCGCGGTAAACTTTGTAAGCACGTCCCTGATAGAATTCTTTATCTCCTGGACTTTCGTCTGTGCCAGCCAATAATCCGCCAACCATAACCACTGAAGCTCCGGCAGCGATGGCTTTCGGAATATCCCCAGAGAATTTTACCCCTCCATCTGCTATGATTGGAATGCCGTGTTTATCCGCTTCTTCAGCACAATTTGAAATAGCACTTATCTGTGGCATCCCCACTCCAGCAACGACTCGAGTGGTACAAATCGATCCAGGTCCAATACCCACCTTAACAGCATCAGCACCCGCTTCAATAAGGGCTCGAGTGGCTTCGGCAGTTGCCACATTTCCAGCAATAAGTTGAACATTTGGATATTTTGATTTTATAGTACTGACAATTCTCATCACATTGCTGGAATGTCCATGTGCGGTGTCCACGACAATAACATCAACCCCAGCATCTACTAAACGCTGGACTCGCTCCAGAGACTCTACTCTGGCACCAACAGCGGCTCCAACTAAAAGTCTTCCTCTATCATCCGTGGCAGAGTTTGGAAACTCTATGGCCTTCTCAATATCTTTAATGGTAATCAGGCCCTTGAGATTGTTCTGTTTATCAATTAAAGGCAGTTTCTCAATTTTGTATTGCTTCATTAAAGCAGTCGCTTCTTTGAGCGTCGTCGCCTCAGTGCCTGTAATTAGGTTTTTATGGGTCATGGCATCTTCAATTAAACGATCGAAGTGATCCTCAAAGCGAATATCCCGGTTGGTGATGATTCCTAATAGTTTTCCATCGACAACGACTGGGACACCTGATATTCGATATTGGGCCATGAGATCGGCTGCATCACGAACCGTATGTTTAGGAGTGAGGGAGAAGGGGTCTGTGATTACGCCATGCTGGGAGCGTTTGACCTTATCGACTTCCAAGGCCTGTAATTCAGGGGTCAAGTTTTTATGTAGAATTCCGATGCCACCCACTCTGGCCATGGCAATGGCCATCCGAGATTCGGTAACCGTATCCATAGAAGCTGACATGAGTGGAATATTCAGGGCGATTGTTTTGGTCAAATGAGTTTTGATATCAACATTATTGGGCAAAACATCAGATTGAGCTGGGACCAGGAGAACATCATCAAACGTTATTGCTTCCCAGGTAGTATATTTTTGCATGGTGAACCTCTTAATAGTGTGCTTAAATCAAATAATATTCAAATTGAATATGATCGGCCATCCGAAATCCAAAAGGTGAGTCTTGAGTAGTGATTAGTAGTAAGGGGGCAGGTTGGATGGTGAGCATTCATCTTGCTACGCAAACTAAACCTACTCCATTGCCATCCAAAAGGATTCATCAGAATTTGAATAGATTTATCCCACCCCATGAGCTGAGTTAATCTGCTCATTTGCCTGGAGTAAATCTCTGTATCTTGATACTCCTCTAGCCAAAAAATTGGATTCCTCTGATTTCAAGCTACCTTCAACCATGAGAACCGTTCCTAAACCTTTGGCACTTTACGTCCACGTCCCTTTTTGCAAGGCGAAATGTACTTACTGTGATTTTTACTCTATTGTGGGTCGGGAAAACTCAATCCCAGAGTTTGTCACAAGTTTGGTACGCGAAATAGAGCACAAGAGAATCAGTCTAGACCTATCTGAATTTAAAATTGATACCATTTTCTTTGGTGGCGGTACTCCTAACCTGCTCCAACCTGATGACATGGAAGTGATTCTCCAGGCCCTTTTAGATCTGGCAGTTCCAGGGGAAAATATGGAAATTGGCATGGAGGTTAATCCAGGTGAAGCAAATCTTGAAAAATTGAAAGCTTATAAAGCTCTGGGCATTAACCGGATCAGTATTGGAATGCAAAGTTTTCAACCCCATTTATTGAAATTTATGAGTCGTATTCACTCCGCTGAAAAAAGTGTTTCAACTTATGAAGATGTTCGTCGGGCGGGCTTCACCAATGTGAGTGGTGATTTAATCTTTGCAGTACCAGGCCAAACTCGGGTTCACTGGGAAAAGGACTTGAAGCAATTGGTAAACATGGCACCGGAGCATATCTCGACTTATTCACTCACTGTAGAGGAAGGAACAGCCCTACATCGCTGGGTAGATGCAGGCCATATCAAAATGCTCGAAGAAACCATTGATACATCGATGTATGCGTGGGGTAGAGATTATCTGGATTCTGTTGGATACCACAACTATGAGATTTCAAATCATGCACACCCTGGGTTTGAATGTCGTCACAACCTGAATTACTGGACCGGCGTTGAATATCTGGGCTTCGGACCAGCCGCCCATTCATATTTTAGCAGGCGAAGGCACTGGAATGTCAGAAATCTAGATGTATATCTTCGACAAGTATTAGACTCAGGAGTGGCTGAGGAGGGGGCTGAAGATGTCGATGATAGCATGGCTCAAAATGAGATGATTCTTACCCGTTTGCGCTTGGCTCAGGGTTTAGATTTGATTGAATTTACAAAATCTTTTGGCAAAGATTTGCTACAGACCAAAAGCAATGCCATTCAGAAGTGGTCAGAACAATTGGATATCACATCAGATAAGCTATCTGTTAACCATTTGGGATGGTCCCTAATTGATGAGATCAGCTCCGATCTCATGTCAGTGGTTGAAAATTACCCAAAGTGTTAATCATCTGAGGTCTTATACCATATTCAGTTCCAAGTGCGTGCTTAATATTCTTATAGTAAGGCCCTTCGAGAACCAGGGAGACTAATGATGTGTCTTGCTGAGGCTCTCGAAGTATGACACATAACGCGCAAATAGAACTGAATTTTGTATTACACCGTCTCAATGGGCGGTGTCGAAGATTTATAAGGACCTATTTGAGCTGATCTAAATCTATTGTGATTGATTTTTCATGGTGGACAAGAACTGCACCGGGATGTGAGCCCTTAGGCTTACTGAGATGTTTTCGCTGACAGTATTGTATCACAACGATACCCGAATGTTTCGCTTTCGAATTAAGGGCAGCATACTCAGCTGCCTTTTTAATATCACCTGGTTGTGGAGCTTGGTTCCCCGTTTTTAATATGACGTGGGATCCTCGTATTTGTCTCGCATGAAACCACCAATCATTTTTGCCAGCTACCTTGAAAGTGAGTGTATCATTATCAGATGAACTTCGACCTACAAGGATATCAAAACCACCCGGTGAAGCATATTTTTTGTAGGGCTTACGCTCGCTCTGTTGGCGTCCGGATCGATCCAGTGTTTCACCTTGTTCTGAAAGAAAGGTCTGGAGTTTATCCTGGTTATTCTCATCGAGTAATTGGTCTAGGATATTTATATCGGCCTGGATCTTATCTGGAATATCTTTCAACTGAATCAGCTTACCCTTGAACTTGCGAATGGTTTTGGCAGTGGCTTCAATGGTCTCTAGGATACTGGTATTTGATGCCAATTGAACTTGAATGGGTGATCCCGTGGGCGAGAGTTCCGCCGGTAAATCGATGATTCCACCTGCTGGTGTTTGTCCAAATCCCATACCGATTTGCAGACATTGTAATTTAATTTCTAATTCAGGCCAACTCTCTGCTTCACGTAATTCTTTCTGAATATTTTTTAGTTTATTCTTCCATCTTGATAAGACAGTTTTGCCCGTTTTCTCCAGAGAAACAGAGGGGGCTGCCTTCGGCTTCTGGCTATTCCTCAGAACAGACAGGGTTAAATCCTGGATGCTCATTCCCTCTGAGTTTTTGACATCACTGAAAGACAATTCCTGACTCTCAGGATCAAGTTTGATTCCATTAAGGGCACTGAGCAATTCCTGTGACTCTAAGTGAGCCCCAGGGATAGTATTTGGTAAGATGTCATCAGCACCCAGCCAATGATCAGTGATCTTTGGAATCTCGCTTTGTTTGAGAAAAGTATCAATTAATTCACCAGATTGATACAAATATATATTTAGTACAGCATGATAGAAACCAACCATAAGGCTAGTGTCGTTTTGCAGATTGATCCTTAATAGACGGTCTTCAGCATGTATCTGGACACTGGAGACGCTGAGATGGGCTGGTAATTTTCGAAAAATATCGATACGGCGCTTGGGCAAGGTAACTTGAGATGATCCAATCAACAGCGCCTGATTCCCTCTTTTCTCCCAACTGAGTTTGTAGGGCAAATCAGAACATGAAAAGTGAATGTCCAGACGAGCCTTCCTGAAGGTGTAGATATGCTCGACTTTTGATTCAAGTAAACATTTATTCAATTCATGCATCCAAAGCCACAAGGCAGACCACGATTTGACAAAATTCTCAGCTTTCATGCCATCAACATAAGTGATTTCAAAAGCATTATGATACAAAAAGGATATTTAGTTTCATGAGTCGTGAAATAAATCTCGCTTTATTAACTCACTAATTGAACTCCTCAGTCGATACTCATAGAGGATGAACCGCTCCCTTGACAGATTATGAGGTTCATGGGAGACGAACTTGTAGACAGGAAACTATTATGAATGAAAAAATATCAACCGAGTCATCACCGGATAAGATGCGACAATTTGTTATTTTTGAACTCGGATCAGAAAACTTTTGTATTGATCTACTCTCTGTTCGTGAGATTATTAGAATTGTTGAAATTACCAGATTGCCAGAGGCTCCAGAGTTTGTTGAAGGTGTTATCACCTTGCGGGGAGAGGTGGTTCCAATCATCGATCTACGAAAAAGATTTGGCTTTACCATATCGGAAAATGAAAATTCTGACAACAGGATCATGATCATCGAAACGGCAGATAATATCTTAGGATTTATCGTAGATGGTGTACGAGAAGTACTCCGTACTAGAAATTCGGAAATCAAACCACCCCCAGCAATGATCACCAGCGAGATAGATAAACGCTATTTCGAGGGCGTTATTACAAATGGTAATATGCTCCTAATCGTGTTGATAGCTGATCTAATTTTTGCTCAAGAAGAGCTGTATTCTGTAAAACAAATCGATGTCGCTTGATCCAGATTCGTGAATACCTTACCAGCGATAGTTGAACATGCTGATATGGAATGACTCACAAAGCGAGCGATATCATGAAAAAGAATTTCAAGTTCAAATCTGGTGACACCTCTTTCATACTAGATAATCTTAATACAGCTGTTTTTAGAACCACTGTTGATGATCCGGGGACATTCATTGATGTAAATGCTGCATTCCTAAAGACATTTGGCTACTCGAACCAAACTGAAATTGACTCGATGACTGTCATTGATCTGTATAAAAACAATGAAGATCGAGATCAAATACGCAAAGAACTCAACCGTGAGGGCTTTCTACGGAATAGAGAGATATCATTTAACCGCAAAGATGGCACCGCTTTTCTAGGACGCGTTTCATCTGTATTGGTCAGGGATGAAGCTGGGAATACGCTCTATATCGATGGGGTAGTAGATGATATGACTGAGCATAAGCTCCAGGTCTCAGCCCTACACGAAGTCGAGAAAAGGCTAAAAGAGCGTCAGGCTGAACTCCTGGAAGAACGAAAAGTATTCTTCAAGGGGCCAGTTATTCAAATTCATTGGCCCATGGGTGAACAGGAACCTCTACATTACATATCCGATAATGTTTTAGATATTCTGGGTTATCCTCCTGAGGACTTTATCTCAGGTAAAATCCTTTACCCAGACCTTGTTCATAAAGAAGATCGAGCAGAGTTGCAGGAGCATATTCACTCGATTATCAAAGCAGGATCAGATGTTGTGTCAGTGCAGCCTTATCGGTTGAAATGCAAAAATGGACAATACCTCTGGGTTCAAGACTATGGGTATGTGAAAAAAAATGGTGGGGGTAATCCTGTAGGAATCGCTGGCTATATTTACGATATCACCAAACAGTACCTTGCCACTTCTGCAAAACGAGAAATTGAACAGACCCAAATAGAAGAACGCAATATGTTTATGGCAGGTCCCATAATCGTTTTAAAATGGAATTTATTTGCAGATCAACCGCTTATCAGGGTTAGTGAGAATGTCCAGGATATTCTAGGCTATACCGTTGAACAGATGGTCGGGGGAGATGTACTTTTTGAAGATTTAATTCATCCAGAAGATATAAAACGTGTTCGAGAAACCGCCAAAGTGGCCATAGATGCTGGGCTTGATGCATTTGATACAACAGCCTATCGGATCAGGAAGAGTGATGATTCCTACCTATGGATGAATGATCACTCCACCATTATTCGAGATGCAAATGGACAGGTTAAGAATATTTCAGGTATCCTATATGACATTAGTAGCAACCTGGAGGCCGAGGAAGAGCTGAAGGTAAAGGAACAGACCTATCGTTCTTTATTTAACTCTATCACGGAAGCCATATTTGTTCAGGACCCTGATACATACGAAATCAAGGATGTGAATGAAACCATGCTCGAAATGTATGGTTATGATCGAAAAGATGTTCTGGGAACATCAGTCCAAAAATATAGTTCTGAGGAAAATATTGAATCTCAACTAGGAGATGTTCTTAGCCGGGTGAAGGATGAGGGGCAGCAGACCTATGAGTGGCACGCAAAGCACAAGAGCGGAGAAAGCTTTTGGGTGGAAGTGAAGGCTCGTCTTGCTACCATCGATGGGAAAGATCAAATTCTAGCGAATGTGCGAGATCTATCTGCGAGGAAGAACATTCTTGTTAAACTTAAACAATCCTTGAAAGAACAAGAACTGCTGCTCCGGGAAGTTCATCATCGTGTGAAAAATAATATGCAGGTAATTGTAAGTCTCTTAAACCTGCAGGCCGAACATACTCAAAATGATGAGTTGTTCGAAATATTTCGGGAAACCCAAAATCGAATCAGAACCATGGCTCTGATTCATGAAAAGCTTTTTCGATCCGATAGTATGGCTTCTGTCGATTTTGGTGATTACATCAATACATTGGTAATCGATCTGAATAGTTTCTATACAATCGATTCTAGAAAGATTCAAACCCATCTAGATCTTGAACAGATGGATCTGGATATCACCAAGGCAATCCCCTGTGGTCTCATCATCAACGAGTTGATCACCAATGCTCTAAAATATGCCTTCCCAGATAAACGGGATGGTGATATATGGTTGTCAGTAAAACTTGTAGGGGATGGGCGTGCCCTGGTTAGGGTAAGGGATAATGGCGTTGGGATCGATCCAAACATTGACTTTGAGACAACGCCAACCATGGGCTTACGTATCGTTAGAATCTTAACCGAGCAGTTGAATGGAAAGATGATTATCAGTCGCGAAGGGGGCTCACAATTCTCATTAGAGTTTGCTCTTATCGATGAGGATTAGCATAAATATTCTGGTCGTAGAATGAAAATTCTACTTTTCGCCGATACCCATCTTGGTTTTGATTTCCCCATTAGCCCTCGTATCGAGCGCCGCCGCCGTGGGTGGAATTTCTTCAATAATTACCAATAAATTCTTGATACGGCAATTGCTGAGAACGTGGATGGGCGATATGTTTTTCCGATCCAAAGTCCCGGAAGCCATCAACAACAGATCCTATGAACCGCTTCTATAGGTCTTGGATCGAGGTATAGATATGCTGCTTGTCCCTGGAAACCACGAGCGATCTACCCTGCCGCATTCCCCAATATTTCACCACCCGAGATTTCACGTTTTTGATAGGTCCAGAACATTTTCCCTCGAGGTGGAGGGTGAAAAAGTGTCCTTTGGTGGATTCCCCGATATACGCCATAATGTTGGACAGAGTTTTCGCCGAACTCTAGAAGAAACGAAGCTTTTGAGAGAGCAGAACGCATTAAAAATCCTGTGTATGCACCAGGCAATTGAGAATGCTGTCGTAGGAGTCCAGAATTATCAATTCCGAAAGGATTGGATGTAATTGGTCTGGATCAATTCCCTGCAGAACTGGATATGGTCGTCAGTGGGCATATCCACCGGGAGCAAGGCTTGAGAGATCATCATGGGACTCCAATCCTCTATCCCAGGTTCTATTGAGAGGACTTCATTTGCCGAACGTCTTGAGAGAAAAGGGTTCTACATCATTCACATTGACCAGGGCCAGTTCAAATGGGAGTTTCGTGAGTTACCGACTCGTCCCATGGCAGAAATTATTTTAGATGTCAAGATCATCGATAAAAAAATGCTCATCGATCGGCTCACTGCAATGGTTTCAACCCTAGCACCAGACTCTATCATTAGGGTGAAATGTACAAATGATGAACAACTTTCAGTACTGAATGCTGGTGAATTGCGGGCAATCTTTCCCAAATCATTTAATGTTGAATTGTCATTACCTCACCGAAGAGCGACCATTCACCAGGGACTTAACTAGCATTGAAAATTGCTCCACTCATTCTTCAAGCACAACGCAAACTGCCTAAATCATCAGGTGTTTATCTTTTTTTGGGGTGTCAGGATCAACCCTTGTACATTGGGAAGTCTGTCAACCTGCGGAGTCGTGTTGGTTCATATTTACGGGAAAAGGCGACTGACCAGGAAGGCCGTATACGCCGAATGGTGTCCGAAGCGAAGTCTTTACGACACATCGAGACCACATCGGAACTCTTAGCACTATTATTAGAAGATGCCTTGATAAAGAGATATCTTCCAGTTTATAACATCAGGCAGAAGCAATTTCGTGAATATTGCTATTTGAGATTGACTGAAGATCCGTTTCCACGATTAGAAGTGTTTGATGATCCCACTGGTATCTCATCCCGTGTATATGGTCCTTTTAGAGATCGGTATTTTATTGATAATATCCAGCAGGTGTTGTCGCGTTATCTGGGTTTCCGCTCTTGTACTGATGCAAATCCTACTCAGAGTTGTATCCAGTTGGATCTGGGACAATGTCTTGGCCCCTGTGTTTTGAATGGTGTTCATGAACAATACAAAGCGGTGAGTCTCCAGGTTGCCCAGTTTTTGGAGGGCAATGATCCTGGTGTCATTCATTTAATTGAATCGGAGATTTCAGAAAGTATCGATGCATTGCAATTTGAGCATGCCAAGCGACTAAGAGATGATCTGGTTTTCTGTGATAGTTTTTTCTCACGACAACGTTTTAACCACCGCTTTCGTACTCACAAATTATTGATTAAGGCATCCGCTGATCTGGGGCCGGGCTACCATTTTGAAAATGGAGCTTTAAAAGAGATCATCTTAAAGGAGGGGCGTATCAGCGAAGTAGGGGAACAGTTGGATATTTTCGAACTTTCGCAGATTCCAGAGGATGATCCACGTTTCTTGCTGGATCGAGCAAACCTGATTTATTACTGGCTCAATAGAAATAAGGTTGGGTTCGAATTTAGTCGCTAGGCTTTGATGTCTTCGTACTTGTGGCATTTTTCAAGTAAGGCCAGAAGAGATCATCCATCTCATGGAGAGAACCATCGATGGTTAGGGGAATCATTTTAGCGAATGAATCCAATATGACCACTGCATTCAAACTGGCATCCTGCTCTGTCGCAGCCTGAAGTCTTTTAACCATACTCACATTAATTTTGTCAATGCGTTTATAGATATCCATGAGCCCCTTTAAGGTCCAATCAGGTTCTAATCCATTGCATGCTCTCGTAAACTGAGCCAACAAATACATGGAAATCGAGCGGTATATTGATTCACTAATCGTAGCAAAAGGCAAGTGCGTTTTGACCATAGGTCTTAAATAATCCAATGAAGGACAACCACTGGTTACCATAATCATTCCCAGAATAGAACTGAGCCCACTTTGCATGGATACTTGGTTCTTGCGGTAAGTACGTTCTTCAGTTTCAATACAGATATCAACTTTATCATAGGATACTGCATCCTTAAAAGCGCCTACAATGTCCTGAAAATTTATTGCAACGGGACAATGCTCAATGTTTTGCTCAATCAGGGGGCAATCTTCACAGGTATGATAGGATAATTTAGTCCAGGAAGCAGGTCGGGCTGAGGTGAAAGTTTGGTAAGTTAGACTTTTTGAATCAAGCAAAACCGTAAATTCATGCGCTTCAGTGTCAGAAATACTGAATATATACTTGAATGTAATTTGCTTGGGTGAGTCATTTGGCATAAGGGCAAGATAAAACGTAATCGTCCTATTTCAACGTAATTTGAGAGGTTTTTGACTCACCCAATAAAGACGTGATGTAAAATACATCTTGGGAAAGATTTTAGTGTATCTCGATATGGTTTTATTTAGTTTCGCGGGGCCAAAAAAAAGAGTGAAAACACAATATGAGTGAGCAGGGACAAAAACAGAGAAAACACAGGAAGAGTAAGCGCCATGAAGTATCTCTTCTGGTTGAGTTTCGATTTGAGATCATTATTGGATTCTTATTCTTGCTTGGGGTTTTTCTACTCTATGAAGACATGGAAGTCAAAACAGTCGTTTTCCAAGGGATCCTCTCGGTCATTCACGGCTTCAATCTATGGCTTAGTAATCTACTGAGTAATATCCTGGGTATCGCTGACTATGTTGAAACTTCAGATATTGTCGGAACATTTTTTATCCTTTTGGCCTTATTCTTATTGCTTCACCGAGCCAGGCATAAAGCCCTTGCACGATTTGCTGAATTATCAGAATGTCCAGAGTGTGAAGGCGATTTAATTCATATCCATCGAACATTGACCCATCGCATCATCTCAAAAATATTCAGATTAAAAATTCGACATATGAAGTGTAAGAGTTGTGAGTTTGAAGGTCTCCGAATCCGAAAGTTAGATACCAGGTAAATCCAGTTATTCAAAGACTTCCAGATTTAGTCCATCGGTTTTAGTCAGGCATATCGTGAATAATTACCTCAGGCGCTATCAGAAAATACCGCGTTCCATTCTATTCATGATTGCCACTGCATTCATGATCCACTTGATTAACGCTGCATTTATTCTCATCTTAAATATTTATTTACGAAAACAGGGTTATGAGGATAGCAGTATTGCGCAATTTAACTCCTATCGCTTCCTGGGTATTTTACTTTTTGCCTTCCCTTTGGGCATTTTTATTAAAGGCAAGGCGCTGAAGCCCTTCTTTATTACAAGTAGCCTTATGGTGCCTCTGTCCAGTCTGTTTCTGCTGATTGCAATCCAAGGTGGCAATGAAGTATTGATAACGCTGGGATTCATATCTTGGGGCCTGGCATTTATGATACTTAATGTTTGCTCACTCCCCTTTATCATGCGTTCTGCGCCTGAGAGTGTGGTCGCAGAAGCCATCTCGCTTAATTTTTCCACCTGGTCCCTGGCAACAATCGTTTCAGGGGCACTCATAAACATGCTATCCAGAATGGACGTATTGAATATTTTAGGGCTCTCAATCCTGCTGGATGAATTTCACATTATGCTTATAGTCATCTCAGTGAGCTCATTCTCTTTCTTCTTTGCCATATTTATCCAGGAAGCCAAACCCCGCTCCCTATCAAGTGATTTCCTGAGCAACTTCCAGGCACTACGGTCGGACTATGATTGGGTCCTCATCGGAAGAGTTTTATTTCCCAATATGTTGATTGCTATTGGGGCTGGTCTAACAATCCCTTTTGTTAATCTATTTTTTAATAGCGTGTTTGAGATAGACTCAGAGCAATTCAGTCTCATCGGGGCCGCAACTGCTGGTTTTGTATTTTTATCAACCCTGATCATTCCATTTATCAGACGCCGATTTGGATTCAGGGTTGCTATCCTTATTCCTCAAATGCTTGCTATAGGCTTTCTGATTCTCCTGGCCTTTTCCCAAATAACCTCAGCTTTTTCGTGGGCGATTTATTTGGCCATTGCGGCTTATATGTTTAGGCAACCGCTTATGAATATGGCAGGACCGGTAACCAGCGAATTGGGCATGAAATATGTTGGACCACGCAATCAAGAGTTGATCTCGGCTTTGAGCTCAAGTATCTGGAGTGCTTCGTGGTTCATTAGTGCGAAAATCTTTCAATTATTACGACACATGAGCCTGGATTATTACCAGATATTTTTTATTACTGCTATTCTATATGCAATCGGTGTTACATTTTACAACTTATTGATCAATGACTATTTAAAACGTGAGTCAACCCAAAATACCCCAGATGCTGCTATGGTAGCCTAGGGGATAGGAGAAAAGATGGATAAACTTTCATCAAAACAAAAAAAATACTTAAAATCTAAAGCTCATCCGCTGAGAGCGTTGGTCCAGATTGGAAAAGCGGGGGTCAATGAACAGACCCTGCAAAGCATCAGTGTGGCCTTGGACCAACATGAACTTGTAAAAGTGAAATTTATTGCCTTCAAGGAAGATAAAGAACAATTTCTGGAAAAAATTGAGACTGAGGCAAACGCACTTTTTGTGAGTTTAATTGGACATGTACTCACGCTCTACCGTGAAAACAAAGATCCTGAGAAACGAAACTATAACTTACCCAATTGATATTGCCGTAGATCTTTGAGGCCTAAGAATATGTTTCTTTCACATTAAAATTAGTGAGTATCTGCCCCGACTATGATTCACTTTCATAATATCACCAAAACCTATCCAGATAAGACCCTGTTCAAGGACCTAAACCTGGTCATCAAAAAAGGGGTGCGGGCTGGATTGGTGGGACCCAATGGTTCAGGAAAAACGACGCTGCTTAGAATGATTGTCAGGGAAGAAGAGGCTGACCTTGGAGGGGTCCAGGTTGATCGGAAGATTACAATAGGCTATCTCCCTCAGGAGATTACTACAACCTCGGTCAAAACCATTCTCCATGAGGTTTTAGATGAGGTGCCTGAAGTTGGGGTTTTAGAATCCGAGATTGAATTATTGTCAGGTGAAATTGCCCTCGAACCGAATAATGAAGCCATGTTGACAAAACTAGGTCGATTGCAGGCAGAGTTTGAGCGACTTGATGGATGGAATATTGAATCGCAAGCCAAAAAGGTTTTAGGTGGCTTGGGTTTCAGCCCTGATCAAATAAATACTTCCCTGGAAAAATTTAGTGGTGGGTGGCGGATGCGCGTGGCCCTGGCGAAACTGCTTTTTAAACAACCAGATATTCTCCTCCTGGATGAACCTACAAATCACTTGGATTTGGCCTCCCTTATCTGGCTGGAATCCTTTCTGAAGGAGTGGTCTGGAGCACTGGTTTTGATTAGTCATGATCGAACCTTTTTAGACAAAACCATCAACCAAATATTCGAAATTCACAATCAATCGGTCCATACTTACACGGGTGACTACAGTCACTATGTGGATGAGAAACAATTGAGGCAGGCACAACAGGCTGCAGCCTACAAAAATCAGCAAAAACATATCCTGGAAACTGAACGATTTATCGATAGGTTTCGCTATAAGGACAGTAAGGCAACCCAAGTTCAAAGCCGTGTAAAGGCCCTGGAAAAACTGGTGCGGATCAGCCCACCAGAAGGACAGCAAAGTCATATATCTGTTCGGATTCCACAGCCTGAGAGATCCGTTCGGATGATCGCTGAATTTCACAATGTTGATAAGGCATACGGGAAATTAGACGTTTTTAAGGGGCTTGATTTAACTCTTGAGCGGGGCCAGAAAATTGGATTGGTTGGACCCAACGGTGCTGGAAAATCCACGTTACTCAAGATGTTGGCCCAAGTCGAACCTTTGACAGGTGGTCGCCTAAAATGGGGTGAGGGAGTGAAGCGTGCCTATTTTGCCCAGCATCAATTTGAGGCGCTCCCCCTTGAAAAAACAATTTATGAATTACTTTCCCATGAAGTCCCTAAATGGACCATGACTGAGGTGCGCAGTTATCTCGGTAGTTTCTTGTTCTCTGGTGACACCATTGAAAAACCCATCAAAGTATTAAGTGGTGGAGAGATATCACGTCTTGCCCTAGCGAAAATGCTAGCCACACCTGCTCATCTTATCCTTCTGGACGAGCCGACCAATCACCTTGATATGCAATCACGAGATATTGTCCAAGAAGCGATTGGTAGCTATTCAGGGACTATGGTTTGTATTTCACATGATCGCCATTTTTTAAATGCTGTAACCAATACTATTATTGAGGTCAACCAGGGGCGAATTCAAATTTATCCGGGAAATTACGAGTATTATATCTGGCGTAAATCTCAGAGCACTGAAGAAATTGATCCAAACAGCAAGCGTGAATCTCCATCTCAAAACCAAATGGACCGCGGTCTGGGACATGCAGAACGGAAGAAGAAAGCGAATAGGCTTAAAAAGATTCCTGAACTTATTCGAGAATGCGAACAGGCGATTGAAACCCAAGAATCGATCTTGAACGATCCATCTATCTCAAGTGAATATGAAAAAATTCAGACGGCGATTGATCAGAAAGAACGACTTGAGGAACAATATTTGGAATTGTTGGAAGAACAAGAGCAACTTCAAGGGACTTCTTGAGATATCTTGTTGTGCCGATTTGCATGTAATCCCCGCACTTAATAAACATGGTCATCCGAACCTTACAACAAGCTGGTTGACTAGGGAGATGAATGGTCTATCTCACGGAGTTTAGCCTGTACAGAGCCGTCCCACTGAGCGGAGTCGAAGTGTGACATGAAGTCTCATACTTTATCTGAGCAGTATGGAGTTCAATTGGAATTACGAGATAAAAAAAATGGCGAGGATTCCCTCGCCATTTTTAAATTCACCTGATGGAATTAGATCACTTTATGGACCAGGATTCCAATCATGACGATCAAGGCAACAAAGATCATAGCGACAGACCAGTTACCTTTTTTGATTTCTTCCCATTCATCAATATCTGAAGAGAACCAATCGAATACTTTAAGAGCTATGGCGACACCCACTGAAAAACCAAGAGAAGCCACAATGGCCCAGCCCAGTCCTTCTGCATAGCGTTCCCAAATGGATACATCAAATGGACTAGCAGCAAAAACAGATGATGCCATCACCATTGATGAAGCAATAAATAGCATTGTTTTTTTGAACATTCTATACTCCTTTTTCATATTTCCTGATGTTTAATTATTCTCATTAACCCACAGACATTTCTCGGTAAAAACATCTGGCGCTAATCTGTTGTTATACAATTCTTCGCAGCAGTTACCAGTAGATCGCAAAACCATCATTTTGCTATTGCTCGATAACAACTCAACCTCAAGGACTATCTGATCGATGGGGCTTCGAGCATGTTGTGAAACAGCACCGCCGGTGACAAACCCTTGCAGTAAGTCCTGGGATAGGCTCAGATCAGAACTTTCAAGTCCAATAGTGAATACACGCTCTCCCGAATCAAGTACGTTTAGTTCAAACGATGATCTGGGAAGGTTAATCCCTTCTTGACGGTAGATATCCTGGGCAAAAGATGCCAATTCTGCTTGCTCACTCGTTACCCTCTGTTTGCCGCTTAGAATCACAGTTGCAGCGACAAATAGAATGATATGAAGTGACACTCGCATATTGGTTTTTGATCCTTTACTCAAATTCAACCCATGTTAAATGGGAGTATTTGGATATCAATATTTATTTCAAATAACTAGAGATAACGTTTAGTTATCAAAACCAGTGATATGGTCGTAGTCTGGTCTGGTAAATTCATGTTCAAAAGCGTTGATAGCTTCCTTCATGGTACCGACCAGATCATCGCGAGCACATTTCACAGCCAATTTTATTGCATTATCAATTGCGCGCGGTGTAGATCTGCCGTGACATTTCAGGACCAGTTTTTCTAATCCAAGAATTGGGGCTCCACCATATTCCTGGTAATCACTAATCTTTTTAACTTTCCGGATCCCGCCAGAAAGCATAATCATACCGAGCTTCCAGATTAGTTTTCGCTGGAAAGCTAATCGGCCCAATCCCATGGCCGCTTCAGCCACACCCTCGATAGTTTTTATCGCAATATTTCCTTTAAATCCTTCTGTGACAACAACGTCAACGATACCCTTCATCAAATCACTACCCTCAACATTTCCATAGAAATTGACTTGGGGGAGGGATTCTAGAATACGATTTACCTCAACGTATTTCGGGCCACCTTTGTTATTCTCAGAACCCATGTTAAGCAGGCCAACCAGTGGCTTTTCAACACCAGTTACCTTTTGTGCATAGGCATTGCCCATTAGGGCAAAGTGAATCATGTGGTCACGATCCACTGTAATATTGGCACCGACGTCTAGAATAAGTGAGAATATATCTTTACGTTTTAATTCATTACGCGTTGGGTATACAGCCGCCAGGGCTGTTCTGTGGACACCCTTAATCCGGGGAATTGTTTGAGCGCTGGATAAAATGAGAGCACCCGTATTCCCTGCAGAGATAAGCGCATCAGCTTGACCATTGGCAACAATTTCAGCCGCTTTGATCATGGATGAATCAGGATACTTATCAAAAATTTCCTTGGGCTTGGCATCCATGGGGATGGCCTGTGATGCATGAATAATTTCGATGTATTTCCGAACCTTTGGGAAGGCAGCTAATTCTGCATCGAGAATCTCTTGATCACCGGTGATGAGCACATGCAAATCGCCTGCTTCACAAGCGCGACAGACTCCCTCGACGACAGCCTTAGGGGCATTGTCGCCCCCCATACCATCAACGGCGATGCGATAGGTTTTCATAAGCTTAGCTTATTCCCAACTTCGGATTAATTCCATAATCAGGCGCACACCTGCACCAGTAGGTCCTTCGGGCAGATAGGGGCGACCTTTTTTGAGCCAGCCAGAGCCAGCAATATCAACGTGACACCACGAGGTTCCCTCTTTTACAAACTCACGTAGGAAGGCAGCTGCGGCAATGGTTCCAGCTTCACGTGCAGCGCCAGTATTTTTGATGTCAGCAATTTTTGATTTAATATCTTCAGCATATTCGTCATCAAGAGGCATCTGCCAGACACGATCTTGAGATGTCTCACCAACCCGAATCAGTTGATCAGCAAAATCTTGATCATTGGTCATAATACCACTATAGCGATGCCCTAAGGCAACAACCACAGCTCCTGTGAGGGTGGCAAAGTCTACCAGTCCATCCAATTCATATTTATCAGTGATATAGGATAGGCCATCAGCCAGAATCAGGCGACCTTCAGCATCTGTATTGAGGATTTCAATCGTTTTACCATTATAGGCAGTTAGGATATCACCGGGTTTGTAAGCTTCACCACCGAGCATATTTTCCGTGGAAGGAACAACGGAGATAATATTAAGATTTGGTTTGATGTCTGCGACAACGGACATGATTCCTAAGACTGCCGCTCCACCGAGCATATCAAATTTCATCTCATCCATACCTGCAGAAGGTTTGATAGAGATACCACCTGAATCAAAGGTGAGTCCCTTTCCAACCAAACCAAGCGTCTTTGCATTTGAATCGCCACCCATATACTCCAGGACGATAAATTTTGGTGGGACATCTGAACCCTGTGCAACACCCTGGATTCCTCCGAAGCCCAATTTCTCAAAATCCTCACGCTCAAAAACCGTGATTTTCATTCCGCCAGTCTTGGCAATGGTTTCAGCTGTGTCAGCGAGAAAAGCTGGGGTTGCAATATTGGAGGGATGGTTACCCAAATCACGAGCCAATACAACACCGGATGAAATACTCATGCCGTATGCGAGCGCCTCTGAAATATTCGTTTTGGCTACAGCGGTGACATCTTTGATGCCATCATATTCACTGTCTGATTTTTTATAATTGAGGAAACGATAACTTCCCATAACCAATCCTTCAGCAAGCGCTTGAGCATCAGTTTCTTTTAGGAGTGATTCGCCCATAAATTCAATGGCAAAAGTCTTAATTTTTAGTTCAATAATTTTTTTGGAAGCGGTGGCACAGGCTTGGCGCAAATAGTCTGCAGTATATTTTTGAGTATCGCCTAAACCAATGGCGATAAACCGTTTAGCAATTTTGCAACTCGCTGAGTAGAGTACCATGGACTGATTTAGTTTGCCTGTAAACTCACCATTCTCCATGGCCAACTCAATTTGAGTGCTCAAGTTCGGGTGAGCTTCTTTAAAATCTGATGTTAGACCCTTATCTGAAAAAATTCCAAATACATAGGCGTCTTGGCCTTCGATAGAATCTGTATATAATTTTGCAGTTAAATTGAAAAGTGCCATTGCTATAATTCCCTCATTATTTTGATCATCCAAATCATATTGCCTGACATTTCATGGGAAATATTCAGGCCTACAATCTAAAGGCATTGGTGGCCATTCGAAACCTGAAAAACGACCCAGTATTTGACCCCAGCATTTACCTGAGTCTGACAGAATGGGCAGAAAAGTCTTTTTTAAATTAGCCGCGTGTACCAGGCAGCATTCTCTTAGCGATTGCCTTAATTACTCTTTTCTAGTGGTGTTTGCAGCTCAGCCTGTTCTCTTAAGAAATCTTCCAATCCCATGAATGCCGCATTTGCCAATTTTTCCAGACCTTCTTCAGAAAGCAGAAACATCTCCTCTGGCGGGTAGGTCATGAAAGCTCCCTCGATGAGATAAACCAGATATTCAGTTTGTCTGGTCAAATAATAGTAATAGCGGATGATTTTCCCTGAGGTGTCGATTCCCATTTCACCCAGATGAGGATAAATATTGTCGCTTAGTGCTTTTGAACTGGGCCATGTATAAAAGGTTGAGGCGCCCATAGCGGTGAGTAGATCAGTGCTTGAACCAGGGGCGTTGTTATGAGCCATGACAAATATATGGACGCTATCAGCCCGTGCAATCTCAGCTCTTTTTGCGAGACTTACTTGATGATCATCACGGCGCGTCATGTAAACTGTAGCGCCAGCATCAAGGAGCATTTGCTCTAACATGAGACTGTACCTCAGGTTTGCGTCGGCTTCAGCATAGCCTGTTACTCCAAGGGCACCCCGTTCCCAGCCACCATGGCCAGGATCGATTTCAATACTGATCCCATGAAAAAGTGAGTCCAGCGAAATTTGAGGGGCCTTCCGAATCCCGATTTCTAAATATTGTCCTTCATAGCGGGCATACCAACCCCAAAATCTTTGCTGAGGATAGAAGTCCATCTGCCAGACCAAATCCCCTGGTTGACTGCGCTCGACAAACGAGATGGCTCTGTCGTCTTCTGGATAAGTGGTCCATTCCCAGCCCTGTTTCGCACCATAAACATTTAATTGAAGGCGAGAGGGGACCGCTTTTTCCTTTAATTCAAAAGGAAGTCGGGTATCACCTGTGCGGATTCTAAATATGGTCCAGTCAGATTCATTCTCTGCTCGCATGGGTCCCAAAAAGTGAGGCGTCGTTCGCTTACTACTGGGCATGAGTTGGGTGCGATTTGCTCTCACATAAGCGCTTCGATATTTTCCGAGTTGAATGCGATACATGCGGTTTTCCAAACCTATGATCTGAATGGAAACCGAATCTGCCATTTGGAAAAGGAGTTGATCCGTGCTAGCCCCATCGTAAACCCGGGTATCTTCATGGGTGGTTAGGCCACCTAATGCTTCTTTTAATACGCGTAGTGGTGAACTTTTAATTCTCTTAGCGAGAACACCAAAACGATACACAACCCGAGTATTTAGCTCTTTATCAATATCCCTCAGCAGGAAACTGCCAGAATAATGGCCGGGACTGGTCTCCGTCAGTTTTCGCCAGCCCGTTACTCCCTGAATCCTGTAAGAGGCTGATTTCTTAGGTGGACCTTGAATCCCCAGTTGCAGCATTTCGCCTGATAAAATCCACTGCTCACGTCTTGGTCGGGCAGTTCGGTTACTTAATTCAGCAATTTCTTCATTACCGATAGGTTTGTTGAGCGTCAGAAGTTCTGAGGTGGTCTTTCCATCCAGGGTTGCGATGAATTCAAAATGATTTTCTCCCGGAATAATCTGAACGTGAGTTGTATAAGCTCCAGAGGGATAAACCTTAAGCGTATCCCCGTTCATCGTAAGGATTGCATCAGGATGGGTTCGACCTCTCAGTCCGATAGAGCGACCATAAAATTTACCTGTTTTTGGATATACGAAGTGAATTGCAAGATCTTTTGGAATATTATTATTGATAAAGAGGCTGTCCTCTAGCATGTGATCTATATGACGGCGGAATACACGCGTAGTGTCCCTATAAACAAAATCACCTCTTGTCTCAGTAATTGGGATTAAAACAGTGTCGCTGGTCAAAGCGAACATGTGCCTGAATCGACCGTCTTCGTCTGGAGTAACCAGTGAGTCTGCGATGGTCACCACAGTACCTTTAGGAATATCACCCGCAACTTCAATTTGGTTTACCCAAAATTGCATATCCTGTTTGGGATGTACGAGTTTCAGTCTGGGGACTTTTTCCTCGTTCCCAATAGCAAGCAGGGGAAGCATTAGAATAGTGATGAGAAGTGATCTTGGGATATTGAGGGTCGTCATATCGGGGCCTTTTAATAAGGTAGGTTCTACCTGTTGAACTTCATAGTACGTGCACTTCGACTCCGCTCAGTGTGGCGGCTCTGTACAGGTTGGGCTCAGCAAGTGGGACATCCCGCATTTGGCGGGGACACCGATCGTCTGACTGAGGGTGTCATACTGAGTTCCCAGGGTAAATGTTACGATTTTAATAAAGTATAAAAGGAAGTTAATTAGGTATTACTCAGTGTAAAATCGGTCGCAAACATAGCCCTTTGGTCGGGTCAAAGCAAGTGTTGGAAAACGTCTGGTGAGAATTGATTCTATCGCATTGAGAACCTTAATGTCACCGGCTTATGTTTTTCAATAATTCTCAAATATTGTTTCTCAATAAGTGAATATTAACTATTATTTAAAGCCTGGGGCCGTAGCTCAGTTGGGAGAGCGCCGCGTTCGCAATGCGGAGGTCAGGAGTTCGATCCTCCTCGGCTCCACACCCTTTTACAGTTATGCAATGTAATATTCTGGTGTGTGTTTCATGAAACTGCTTATACTATCGCCCTACACAATAGAAATACAGAAAGGGATGGTATGCTTAAGAATCTCCGTTTGAGTGAATTAGGTACTGATGTTAGAACTGAGGTTATTGCTGGAATTACCAGTTTCTTAGCCACCATGTATATCATTGTGGTTAACCCAGCTATTCTTAGCGCGACCGGAATGTCTTTCTCTGCTGTTTTAACCGCAACGGTACTGGTGAGTGCGTTTAGCTCAATTGCTATGGGAATCTATGCGAACAATCCCATTTTACTGGCGCCTGGCATGGGAATTAATGCATTTTTTACTTACGAAATTGTCCTGGGAATGGGAATCCCGTGGGAAACAGCCTTAGGTGCTGTTTTTCTCTCTGGTATCGTATTTTTACTCCTCTCTATTTTTAATATCCGGACCATGATAGTCCATGCCATACCGACCCAGCTCCGCTATGCCATCGCAGCAGGTATCGGCCTCTTTATCACATTCATCGGCTTCAAAAATGCCAATTTTATTGTGGCAAATCCTGCTACCCTCGTCGGTAGGGCGAATTAACACCTACTGTTATCACATTTCTTGTTGGCCTCCTGATTACTTCCGTTCTGGTTGTAGCGAAGTACAAAGGAGCCCTGGGGGTATCATTTCCACAACTATTTTGGCAATCCCGATTGGCCGTTTGTGGGGGGATGCATCAGCCGTTAATTTTGGATCAGCAACCCTGGTGAGTTATCAGGGATTATTCGCAGCACCTGACTTCTCACTACTCTTTGCTCTGGATTTAATGGGGGCCCTGAAATTCGCTATGATCCCAGTCGTATTTGCCTTTCTCTTTACCGACATGTTTGACAGTATTTCTACTTTTGTAGGGGTTGCTGAAGCAGGGGACTTAAAAGGTGAGGATGGTGAGCCACGTAACATCAAAGAATCGCTTATCGTGGATGGTTTTTCCACGACAATTTCGGGATTGTTCGGTACCAGCTCAGGAACCAGTTATATAGAATCGGCAACTGGGATCGAAGAAGGGGGTCGATCGGGACTCACTGCTGTGGTTGCAGGCCTGTTATTTATACCCTTTATGTTTCTTTCACCCATGTTATCTATTATTCCTGCCATTGCTACAGCTCCGGCGCTGGTCCTGGTTGGTGTGTTTATGATGAAACCGGTACGTAAGATTGCCTGGAGTGAGATGGACAATGCCATTCCAGCATTTATCGCCATGCTATTAATACCACTGACTTTTAGCATCACTCAAGGGATTATTTGGGGTTTCCTAAGTTGGACGTTTATCAAAGTTATCCATGGAAAATCTAACGAGGTAACTACCATGCTATGGGGTATTGATGTATTTGCAGTGCTGGCTTTACTCGTATAGACAGGGAAGCAAACGCACTCGCTTTTAAAATAACGACTGCCTCAACATCAAAACCTGGGAGAAGAGAGATCGCTTTCCTCCCAGGTTTTTTTATCTATCCCGATCCCGATCCCGATCCCGATCCCGATCACTTCATCCTTATTGAAGCATGAAAATAATCCCAAAAATCAAAGTATAATCCAAATGTGACCCCCTTCGATGATAGAGAACGACGCAGTGTTGAAATTCCAGCTTC
>Ga0307989_1000088_pt1 | contig 71549 bp, 49 predicted proteins | sample EllFjometagen185_FD_203164 | JGI IMG/M metagenome (GOLD analysis project Ga0307989, IMG submission 203164) | Marine microbial communities from Ellis Fjord, Antarctic Ocean - #185 | ecosystem: Environmental > Aquatic > Marine > Unclassified | place: Southern Ocean | collected 2014-10-08 | reverse complement strand
GTCTTGTCTTTTGGCAAAAGGCTTTTAATTAAAAATGAGCCGGGCTCAACAAGCACTGAAACAGCAGATTGTTTTCCAAATGGGGTTTCGACTAATTCAGAATTTCCCAAAGTAGCAACCATTTTTAGCTTGCTCCATGAAAGTGGCAGACCGTTTTTATCCAGTTCCATTGCAATTTGGGGAATAAACAAAACGAAATCAATGACTGAGTTTTGAGTCAAGTCGTCCATATTTTTTTGCAGGTACAAAGTGAGTAATTCGATTGAGATCAAACCGTTCTCTTCGTCAACAGAAAAAAGTTTGGTTTCGTTCTTGTCTGTGATTCGGGTGTTAATTTGACTGCCTATCTGCTCTGTGAATACGGTTGTATTTGAACGATGATCTGTCTCCTCACTATAAACCCATTCTCCGGTTTTTTGTCTGAACCAAACTTCTTTTTCCGAAAACAAAGTTTTTTCTGCAGTGGTATTTTTGCTTTTTTCCAAAACATAGCTTTTGTTGTTTTTGTGAATAAACTGGTATGATATTTCTGTGTATCCAGTAATCTTTTTTCTTTTCGTATTCCAGTGCTGGTATTTATAAATCTTTTCTGTATTTGGTTTGAAATTATATTGAAAAGCAAGTACCTGAGAATTTGTTACAAAGGTGAGTGAACACATTATCAAAAAAGTGTTGATTAACTTTTTTCCTCTTTTTCCCATGATCGGTTTTTCTCCGGGTGTCTTACTCTTTGTGAAATGTCTGAATCAAAAGTAATTAGGTAAAATTTATGGTAACTATTCACCCTAGTCCAGATAAACTAGATAAGTACCTTACAAGTTGTTTGAATCTACCATGTCTCTGCGGCTGCCCTCGCTCAAGGCTGTCGCTTAACTTTCCTCAAGTATCACCAGAGACATGACTTTTACTCGCTACAATTTACTCTTTAAGCGTAACCTGATTTTGAGAAACCAGGATTCGATACAGGCTTTTCAGTTTAGCTCTCTTTAAATAGCCTTATTTTTCAGACTGAATTATACTGGCAAACAAAAACAGGTTAAAACTGTGTTTTTGTTTATTACCTGGCAGAAAAAAATGATAATTTTCATTTCTCTCTCAAGTACGTAGGATAACTTTTTTATAGAGACCCTTTTTGGGTTGAGTGCTTATGACCATTCTTCCGGAAATTTGTCAATTATCATGTTCTTGAAGAATTACTCTATTGATCTTTATCTTTTAGATGCTTTAAGTTTTTAATATGGAGTAAATTTATAAAAACAATTTGAACATATCTGTTCAATCGTGTCATTAAGAAAGAATGCAACCGTTTACAGGTTCAGTGTTCAATGTTCAATGTTGTTTTTATACATTTTTCACTCAAGAAAAACATGGAAAAACTATTGTATGAGAGTTCAAGTTTTTTGAAGATGTTTAAACAAAAATTAAAACGATTATTCGTGTGACAGTTAACATATCGATGAATTAGGTATGCATGGGAACTTTGAACTTCTGAACTTTGAACCTGTGAACGGTTACGAAAGAATAAATAAGGTGAAGTAGTATGAGCTGTTGAGAGAACTTTGTCATTCAGAAAAAACGCTCAAATAATCCGGTTGAATAGGAAGAAATAGACAATTCTAATTGGGTTTAAAACTGATTTTCGGACAGGATTTACTATTAAAATTGTGCTCTATAAAAGGAAAAGTAAAATACTATGAAGAAGCTCAAATTCACTAAAATGGAAGGAGCAGGAAACGATTATGTATATATCAATCTGTTTGATGAATCGATAAAGGAACCTGAAAAATTAGCTATTGAGATCAGTCATCGCCATTTTGGAGTGGGCTCAGATGGTTTAGTTCTGATTGCCCCGAGTAAAGTGGCTGATTTGCAAATGATTATGTTCAACTCTGACGGGTCGAAATCTGAAATGTGTGGTAATGCCATTCGGTGTGTCGGAAAGTATGCATGGGAATATGGCTTGGTGAAGAAGAAAACGATAAAAATAGAAACCGGAGCGGGAATCAAATTGGTGAAACTGAATGTGGATAAATCTAATCTTGTTCAATCGGCTTCAGTGGAAATGGGAATTCCAGAACTGGATGCTCAGAAAATTCCCAGTACATTATATGGGCCCAATATCATTGATCAACAATTTACATTTGAAGATATTAACTTAAATGGCACATTGGTTTCCATGGGTAATCCACATTTTGTGACATATGTTGATGATGTTGAAAAAACCCCTGTTCAAACATGGGGCCCAATGATTGAAAATTCTATTTACTTCCCCCATCGAATCAATGTGGAATTTGTTCAGGTATTAAACCGTAAAGAAGTAATTCAACGGACTTGGGAAAGAGGAGCCGGTGAAACCTGGGCGTGTGGAACCGGTGCTTCAGCTGTGTGTGTTGCCGGTGTCTTAAATGACAGAACGGATGAATCTATCCTTATCCATCTAACCGGTGGTGATTTACAATTAACCTGGAAAGGTAAGAAGGAGCCCGTTATTAAAGAAGGTCCTGCCAGAGAAGTGTTTTCGGGTGTTTGGCCACTCGTATAAAAAAAATCAATCGGACAAAATTTTGAATCTGGATTAATTCAATGTACCATTTATCACAAATCAAAAAGCTCAGCTTGTTTAAATTTCTGTTTGATAAACTTCAGGTCAATCGGATTAATTTAAGCGAGACCAATATCGAATTTATACTCGCTTGTCTTGTGGGAATTGGGGCGGGTTTTGCCTCTGTTTTCTTCCGGTATTTACATCACCAGTTTTATCATCTTTTCTTCGAAATATTGTATCCATGGCTTTGTTCTTATTCAATATACCTTTTGCCTGTCATTCCGATGATTGGAGCCGTTATTCTCATCCCTTTTTCGTTGCGGTATCCCGGTGAAATTAATGGGTATGGTATGCCTCGTTTTCTGGTGAGCGTCCATTTGAAGGGTGGACTGATTAAAACCCGTCAGATTTTTATTAAAATTTTTACCTGCGCGTTAACTATCGGTTCAGGGGGGTCAGCGGGAGTTGAGGGGCCCATCGCACAAATTGGGGGAGCAGTCGGGTCTTCCGTCGGTCGGTTCTTCGATATGGGGAGTCATCGTTTAAAGGTTCTTATCGCATGTGGGGCGGCAGCAGGAATTGCTGCGCAATTCAATGCTCCCTTGGCGGGTGTGTTGTTTGCACAGGAAATTGTAATGGTTGGGCAATTTCACCTGCAGACTTTTGGAGTGATTGTCATTTCATCCGGCCTGGCTACTGCAATTTCCAGGGCATACTATACTTCTGCTCCTACCTTTGGAGCTCTTTATTATGACTTTGTTACTCCCTACGAATATATTTTTTACGTGATTTTAGGATTGCTGATTGGCTTTTTGGCTTTTGTATTTATCAAAATGTTTTTCCAGGTGGGTGATTTCTTTACCAATTTAAAAATTAACAATCAAATCAAACCGATCATCGGCGCTTTTTGCGTGGGTCTGTTAGGTCTAATACATTTTGGTGTATTGGGGGATGGATATGAATATATTAATATGGCGATTCAGTCATCCGAAGCGATCACCATCGGTGCTATTGCTCTGTTGATTGGATTGAAGATGTTGGCAACATCCGTTACCCTGGGTTCCGGTAATGTGGGTGGGGTTTTTGCGCCTTGTCTGTTTATCGGCACAATGATAGGTGCTGTGTTCGGATGGTGTGTGAGTGTTCTTTTCCCCAACATGTATATTCAACCCAGTTCCTATGCGCTGGTTGGCATGGGGGCATTTTTGGCCGCGGCCACCCACGCGCCAATGACATCCATATTTCTGCTGTTCGAGTTGACTGGCAATTATCAAATTATTATTCCCAATATGATTGCTTCTGTGATTGGGGTGATGATTGCTCAGCGGCTCTGTCCGGATTCACTCGATTCAATGGAACTTTCAAGGCAGGGAATCAATCTGCACAAGGGTGTCGAGTCAAATATCATGAACTCGATATTGGTTAAAACAGTAATGGTTGAAGAGTTTGAGACGTTGAAAGAGACAATGAGCTTTGCTGAATTTATGGAATACTTTCCAAATAGCAAGGAACAATACTATCCAATCATGGACGAGAATAATCGCATGTCAGGTATCGTCTCTTTTCAAAATATCAGGGAAATCATGTTGGAAGAAGGGCTGGAACATGTTGTTGTGATGAAAGATTTGGCCGAAACTAACCTGATCAGTCTGTTTCCTCAGGACAATTTAAGCAAGGCCATCAGTAAATTTGGCATCAAGGATATTGCGGCGATACCAGTCGTTGACCCGGAAGATTCTACGTTGCTTTTGGGTATTCTGAAACGGAAGGATGTGATAGATACCTATAATAAAGCGATATTGATGGATGATATTAAAAAACAACACTAAAGCAGGAACGGATTATGAAACTAGAAATTGAATATTGCAACGCTTGAAAATATAAACCCAGAGCTACCAGTTTGGTAGAGCAGTTAAAGAAGCATTTTTCAATTACTGAAGAACTGATTGCTTCAAGTGGTGGAGTGTTTGAAGTAAAGGCAGATGGCAAACTCATTTTTTCAAAAAAAGAGCTTGGACGGTTTCCTGAAGAAGATGAAATTCTCAATTTACTAAAATAGCAATGGCTTGGACTCATTCTTTCCCTTTTTAAAATACAGTTGATATGGTTACCTCTTTCCAGATAATACATTCTCCGGTCGCTGATTTGAGACTGATTGAGGAGAATGATAAGCTTATTGGGCTGCATTTCTTATCCCATTTAAAAAATATAGATACCGCATCAAAATCTGAATGGGTCAACCAGGAAACACCGCTTTTAGCTGAAACCCGCAAACAGCTAACGGAGTACTTTGAGGGGAAAAGAAAAGCGTTTACCCTGCCGATAAAACTATCCGGTACCGATTTCAGAATGCGAGCCTGGCAAGCACTGATGGAGATTCCGTATGGGACCACCATCAGTTATTCGGATCAGGCGAAAAAGCTGGGCGGTATTAATTACTCCAGAGCTGTAGGGCAGGCCAATCATCATAATCCTATCGTTATCATTGTTCCATGCCATCGGGTGATCGGGAAAAGCGGAAAACTGATTGGGTTTGGAGGCGGCCTCAGCGTGAAAGAAAAACTGATAAATCTGGAAGAAAGCTCATCTTAATCCCTCTCCTCTTTTCATATCTAATTCTTTGATGCACTGTTTTAAGTTTTTCTCCAGATAATTTCAGGTCTTTGATTGTCTAATTCCACAAAATATCTGCATATCGACCTTTCTTTGTTTGCCTTATTTCTCCCATTTTGGCCTAAAAAAATAAATTCTATTTGTTTTGACCTAGTCTAATGGTCTTTCAAGCCGTTATTTTGGCCTATTGGCAATGTATCTCCTTGTATAATATTGAAAATAAAGAATAAAAAACGATGGCATTGCTGTTGCAATATAAGTACTAAATTCAAATTAAAATTGTTCTATTTGATGCACTATTATAACTCAAAAGAAAATTGATTATTTAAACCCAAAATAAAAAGAGAGGACAAAATGGGAAAAGTTATCGGAATTGATCTGGGCACAACTAATTCATGCATTGCTGTAATGGAAGGCGGTGACCCTAAAGTAATCACGAACTCAGAAGGTGCGCGAACGACGCCGTCTGTTGTTGCATTCACCGATACAGGTGAACGTCTGGTTGGGCAGGTTGCCAGACGACAGTCTATTACAAATCCAGAAAAAACAATATATGCAACCAAGCGCCTAATTGGACGACAATATGATTCACCCATTGTTCAAAAAGATAAGGAGTCATTAAGTTATACAATTTCTAAGGCATCAAATGGGTTAGCAAATATTAAAATCGATGATAAGCAATATTCAACTGCCGAGATCTCTGCTTTTGTTCTGCAGAAAATGAAGCAGACTGCCGAAGACTATTTAGGTGAAACCGTGACAGATGCGGTGATTACTGTTCCTGCTTATTTTAATGATGCCCAGAGACAGGCGACGAAAGATGCCGGTAAAATTGCCGGTTTAAATGTAATGAGAGTGGTCAACGAACCCACTGCCGCGGCTTTGGCTTATGGTATGGATAAAAAAGATGATCAACTAATCGCTGTTTTTGACTTAGGTGGTGGGACGTTTGATGTTTCCGTTCTGGAAATTGGTGGTGGTGTCTTTGAAGTCAAGTCAACAAATGGTGATACCCATCTGGGAGGTGAAGATTTCGATCAACGTATTATTGATTATCTGGCGGATGAGTTCAAAAAAGATTCTGGTATCGATTTAAGATCAGACAAAATGGCACTTCAGCGATTAAAAGAAGGTGCTGAAAAGGCTAAACACGAACTGTCATCCTCAATGGAAACAGATATTAATTTACCTTTTATCACTGCTGACAGTAGTGGGCCAAAGCATTTAAATATTAAGTTGACCCGGTCAAAACTGGAACAATTGGTAGAAGATTTGATCCAAAGATGTTTGCCACCCATGAGAAATGCTTTAAAGGATGCCGGTGTTCAAACCAGTGATATTAATGATGTGATTCTGGTGGGTGGAATGACCCGCATGCCGAAAGTCACCGAAATAGTTGAGGAGTTCTTTCAGAAAGCACCTCATAAAGGTGTGAATCCTGATGAAGTTGTAGCCACCGGAGCTGCGATTCAGGGAGGCGTATTAACCGGTGACGTCAAAGATGTCTTATTGCTGGACGTAACGCCATTGTCACTGGGTATTGAAACACTGGGTGAAGTCTCAACCCGTTTGATAGAGAGAAATACAACGATTCCAACTAAAAAGAGTCAGGTCTTCTCGACAGCTGGCGATAACCAGCCGGCCGTTAGCATTCATGTTCTCCAAGGAGAACGGGAATTGGCCAGGGACAATAAAACGCTGGGACGTTTTGAACTGGTAGGGATTCCACCGGCTCCCAGAGGAGTTCCACAGATTGAGGTAACATTTGATATTGATTCAAATGGTATTGTCCATGTTTCAGCTAAGGATCTCGGCACAGGGAAAGAGCAGAATATCCAAATAACCAGTTCTAGTGGACTTTCCAAAGAAGAGATTGATAAAATGGTCGATGAAGCAGAACTGCATGCTGAAACAGATAAAAATAAGCGAGAACTCATTGACGTTAAAAATCAGGCAGATTCATTGGTCTATCAGTGTGAAAAAACGGTTAGTGAGTCGGGTGATAAACTGTCTGATGAAGAGAAAAAGAGTGTTGAAGATGCTATTGCAGAATTGAAAACAGCAATGGAAGGTGAGGATGTTGAGAGTGTAAAAAGCGCCATAGAAAAACTCAATCAGACCTTTCACGCCGTATCAGCAAATTTGTATAAAGATAGCGCTCAGGAAGGTCAATCCTCTAGTCAGGGGGATCAAACAGCACCCGATGAAGAAGAGTCAACTCAGGAAGATGAAGATATTGTTGAAGCTGAATTTGAGGAAGTGGGTAAATAAACCTTCCGGCGAGCCAATTTATCTTAAGTGACACCCATTTCTACTGTCATCCTTGCATAACCGGTTAACTGACATTAATCCTCTGTTATGCAAGGATGACAAAAAATCCTGCCCGACATAATTGTCTATTTCAAGAAAATCAGTAAATATGAGGATTCAATCGATCACTTTTGGGTGGTATGAATCAATTTACGCAGCCAGCGGTGAGCGGGGTCGTTGTTCATTGCTTCATGCCAGTATTGCATAATTGGGATGTTAGGTAGTTCCACCGGGGGTTTGAGTATCTGCAAATAATTCACCTTAAGTGCTTCTGCCAGTTTGCGCTGAAATGTGACAATAAAAGGTGTTTTTTTAAGTACATAAGGAATCACCATAATGTCCGGGACCTGAAGTGCGATATTCCGCTTGATTCCAAGTTTTTTCAAACTCTTCTCTAGCCGGTCTTCTTTACCTCTGGGGGAAAAAAGCACATGGGATGCATCAAGATATTGCTGAAGGGTGATTTCTTGTTGAATCTCCGGGTGGCTGTTGCTAACCAGACAGACAAATTCATCCTCAAATAGTCTTTGCTGCAAAATACCTGAACTGACATCTCTATTTCCAATTATCAAATCAAAAACGCCTGATTCCAGACCTTGTTGGGGCCCTGTTGTTGCCGGAGATAATACTTCAACTTTTATCTGGGGTGCTTCCAGGTGAAGGGTTTCCATTAAATTGGGTAAAATGACCATTTCACAATAATCTGACATGGAGATGATGAAGGTCTTTTCCAATCGTTTGGGTAAAAAGGATGCAGAGGGTGCCAGAGCTTCCTGAATCGTTGTCAGAGCTTTTTTAATCGGGGTTGACAATTCATGCGCTCTGGGTGTTGGACGCATTATTTTTGATGTTCGAACAAATAAGGGATCATCAAATAGTTTCCTCAGTCTTTCCAAAGAATGACTGATGGCCGATTGAGTTCTACCTAATCGTTCCCCGGCAATGGTCAGACTCTTTTCCTGATAAATACAATCAAAAATCAGCAAAAGGTTTAAATCGATATTTTTTAAATGAATTTCATTCATGTTGGAGATTAAGATAATTAATTGGACTCATGATAAAAATGATATTATGCTGATTTTAACAAATACACAAGGGGTTTGACGGTGAAGCGGGAAAAGATATCCCTTTTAAAAAAAAACCATTTCGATTGTTTTTCACCGGATAAGTTTTATAATAGATCTATCGAAAAAAGTGTATGGAATACTGAAGCGTATCTTCAGGGAAAATATGATTAAATAATCAAATCATTAAATGCTACTCTTGAATCCAATAAAAATAAAAACAAACTATTATTCGTTTTTAGGTTTTAATTAATCTTAATGTCACTAATCAGGTAATTGCTATGGGTAAAACACTTTATGAAAAGATTTGGGAAAATCATGTTGTATTTGAGAAACCTGACGGCATATCCATTCTATATATCGATCGTCATCTCGTGCATGAAGTGACCAGTCCTCAGGCATTTGAAGGGATCCGTGCTAAGGAGAGAACGGTTCGACATCCGGAAAAGATCATTGCCACGATGGATCACAGCATTCCGACCAGAAATAGAGACCAGCCAATTGCTGATCCCATTGCTAAGAAACAGATTGAAACCTTAAAAGCAAATTGCGATGAATTCAAAGTACCGCTTTATGATCTGTTTGATCCACGTCAGGGGGTTATCCATGTTATTGCTCCAGAGCAGGGTTTGATTTTACCTGGAATGACAATTGTCTGCGGTGACAGTCATACCGCAACCCATGGTGCTTTTGGTGCTTTGGCGTTTGGGATTGGAACATCAGAAGTTGAACATGTTCTGGCAACTCAGACTATTCAGCAGTATAAATCAAAAACCATGCGAATTCATTTTGAGGGGCCTTTACCAAAATATTCAACAGCCAAAGATATGACTATGGCAATTATAGGTAAAATTGGAACTGCCGGCGGAACAAGCCTGGTTATCGAATATACCGGACAGGCTGTAAAGGATCTATCCATGGAAGGGCGGATGACACTGTGTAATATGGCCATTGAATGTGGTGCCCGATCCGGTATGATTGCTCCGGATGAAACTACTTTTGAGTATGTTAAAGGTAGAAACAATGCACCTCAAGGTGATAATTGGAAAAAAGCGGTTGATTACTGGAAGAGCCTTCAAAGTGATATTGATGCATCGTTTGATCACGAGCTGGTAATTAAAGCAGAAGATATAGTTCCCCAGGTATCATGGGGAACTTCTCCGGAACAGGTCACCGGAATAGATAAAACTGTTCCATCACCCTCTGACTTTTCAAATCCGGAACAACAGACAGCTTGCCAGAAAGCTTTGGATTATATGGGATTAAAATCCGGGACCGCTATTGAAGATATTTCGATTGATTATGTTTTTATTGGATCATGTACCAATGGGCGGATTGAAGATCTTAGAGCCGCCGCTGAAATTGCCAAAGGGGCAAAGGTTAATTCATCTCTAACAGCTATTGTTGTTCCAGGATCAGGACCGGTCAAAAAACAGGCTGAAGACGAAGGACTTGATGAGATATTTAAAAAAGCCGGTTTTGAGTGGCGGGATCCGGGATGTTCCATGTGCCTGGGAATGAATGATGATTTCCTTCAGCCTGGACAACGGTGTGCATCGACCTCTAATCGAAATTTTGAAGGACGCCAGGGCAAGGGAAGTCGAACCCATCTTGTGTCACCGGCAATGGCCGCTGCTGCAGCTATAAAAGGCAGTTTTGCTGATATTCGAAAACGGGATTAATTAAATCTGATCAACTACACATATAAACTCAGGACAGACAATGGATTTTTTAAATGTACATCAAGGCATTGCCGCAAAACTTGACCGAACGAACGTAGATACAGACCAGATAATCCCTAAGCAGTTTTTAAAGAAAACCAGCAAAACGGGATATGGGAAACATCTTTTCACTGATTGGAGGTATTTGGAAGATGGTTCAGACAACACTGATTTTGAATTAAACAACCCCGCTTTTAAGGGTGCATCCATTCTGGTGGCCGGCGATAATTTTGGCTGTGGTTCTTCCAGAGAACATGCTGCATGGTCGATCGGTGATTATGGATTTCAAGTTGTTATTTCAACGTCCTTTGCGGACATATTTTTTAACAACTGTTTTAAGAATGGAATTTTACCGATCATAGTTACTGCTGATGAGCTTTCATCTCTAATGGATGAAATCGGGAAGAATGAAGGTGTTCAATTTTCAGTGGACCTGGAAAATCAAAAGATTTCTACTCCGGGACAAATTGAAATAAGTTTTGATATCGACCCCTTCAGAAAAGAGAATCTGCAAAAAGGGTTGGATGAGATCTCCTGGACACTTCAGTATATTGATCAAATAAAAAAGTTTGAAGAAAATCAATCAAAGCGTGAGCCTTGGCTTTGGTAGTCTAAAAAAACCATAACCTGGTTAGATGGTTGCTTTGACCTGTGTTACAAGGCAACCAGCAGAAAATATCTTAACTATTGTGTGTATTTTGCTTCTTGCAGTCTCGAAATCTGATTTCAGGTAATAACAATTGAATTGTCTGAATCTCCAAATGGAGTTGGGGCGTATCTGTCAGCTTCGTGATCATTTTCCCACCTTTGCTGATCGATTAAATATCTAAACTGATACTCTGTATTCTCTGCTAATTTAATTTCTCCGGTAAAAGAACCATTTTTCAATTTTTTTAACGGGGTTGCCTGCTTATCCCAGTTATTGAACTCACCAACCAGATGAACAGTATTCGCGTCTCCAACTGCTTCTTTGGGCAGACGGAAGGAAATTCGGCAATAATCTTTGGTTTTGTAGTACTTTTTTTTAATGCTCATAACTTTACCTGAACGAATATTGTTATTCTATTTGTCTACCCTGGATTTCGGTGACTAAGGGGATGTTCTACTAGCGTTGAGAATTTTAAAAAGTACGCGTTTACAGGGATATAGCCTAAATAAACTATGTAACACAATATCAGAAAATTTCCCGGGAAACAACTCAATTTCTACAAATCTCATTTGAATGAATAATTGTTTGGGTTCTGGTTTTTGCGTTAACATTCCTGAAATTATCAATCATATTGATCTGGGTTTCGACAATTTGAGATTTATCTTCTACAATCTGAAGATTGAAGCCGTCGTATCATATTTGGTAAAAAAATCAGATTAAAAAGACAGAAACAGATAATATTAACACGAAAACAGATAAATAGAATGTCATATAAAGCCGTGCTGTTTGATATGGATGGAACCCTTTTAAATACGCTTGAAGACTTGGCGAATGCAGGGAATCAAACTCTGAAAAAATTAGGATTTCCCATTCACAATATAGAAGACTATCGATTTTTTGTTGGCAAGGGGGCTGCTAGTCTTGCAAAGGTAATTCTCCCAACAGAAAAGCAGGATGAATCTACGGTGCAAACCTGTTTGGAAATGTTTTTAAATGAATATGATAAACACTGGATGGATAATACCAAACTGTATCCTGGCATATCTCAGATGCTTGATCAATTGACAGAAATGGGGATTCGGATGTCGATCTTCTCTAATAAGCCTCATCCACTGACCATGAAATGTGCGAATGCATTTTTGTCTAAATGGAATTTTGAAAAAATTTATGGACAGTCTGCAGAAACACCCCGAAAACCAGATCCAAAAGGTGCTTTGAAAATTGCTGAAGAGATGAATCTGCCGACGGAATCGTTTGCCTATTTAGGAGATACATCTACCGATATGAAAACAGCCAATGCTGCTAAAATGTTTCCTGTCGGAGTTCTCTGGGGGTTTCGGCCAAAGGAGGAATTGATAGAAGCCGGTTCAAAAGCCCTGTTGGAAAATCCTCTGGAGCTGTTTAAATTTATCTAAGGGGGTCCCTCTTTTTCTTATCAACTCGTATTTAATATTGGTTATGCAACTAGCGATTATTTCGGACTCACATCATGCGTTGGACACGTTAGCGAAATTACTTCACCATTTGGATGAAAGCAATATTCACTTGTTGATTCATGCCGGGGATTTTATTACATCGGGTGTGGAATCAGTATTTAAAGCGCATCCAAATATAACAACACATATTGCGCTTGGTAATTGTGATTATCGCAGTGAGGAAATGCAAAAATTGCAAGCGTTGTCACATGTGACGGTTGAAGAGGTTGTTCATCTCAATTTGGAAAACAGATCGATAGCTGTATCGCACATTGAAGGGGTTGCGCAGAACGCAATGAGAGGTGTGCATGTTGACGCATTTGTTCATGGTCATACCCATCGACCCAGAATTGAAAAAATAGGTGAAATACTCTATTTGAATCCCGGGTCACTGATGGAAGATGCAGGTTACCTGAAGGTTGAATTGCCATCCTTTGAGATTGATCGGAAATTGAGATTTTAGTACCTTATAAGTTATTTTCTGCTTTTTTTTGGCAGAAATTAACTTTTTAAGGTACTTATCCATTTTATCAGGGTTAAGGGTTTCTTATTCTCCTTAAATCTCTTCAAAAATAAGAACAACCCTCTTTCCAAGTGCTTTCGCCGCTTTTTCCATGATGTCCAGAGTGGGTGATGTAGCTGTTTTTTCCAATGCCGCAAAATCTTCAACAGATACCCCTGTTTTTTGTGCGATTTCGTCCATATTTTTTTCACCTCTGGAATAGTGAATCATCATTGCAGATTGAATTCTGGCAGCAGGTGCAATCGAATAAATATCCTTACCTTCAGCCATCATTGGCCAGTTGACTTCAATTTCATCATTGATGCGTTCATCCAGAGAAGCGTTGAGGATTTTTTCAGCGTTTATCAACGCTTCTTCCAGTGTTTTTCCTTGAGTTGTTGCTTCATCGATATCAAAAAACCGAACTTGAAACAGTCCATCCCTATTTTTGTGGATTTTTGCAGGAAATAGAGTTTGCATTTTTGTTTCACTCCTTATGATTAAAAATATCAGGTGAAAATCTACTGGAAACAGTTCCTCAGCAGACTGAAAAGTCTTTCAGGTTTAAAATGTAATCCTCTCTTTTTCAAAACTATAGTACTTCGGCAAACCTTAATACAATCAAGACTACTACAAAATTGATTTGGGCTATTAAAAAGTAATTTTTATAGTTCCGATGAATCAGGGTGCTATTCTAAACAGCTAGTCGCTTATCGTATGAAGTTTTAATATTCATTTCTTTTTCCAGCTATCATGTTTTTCCAGTATTGAATGTGGACCATTACCATTAAGCCAGACTTTTGCGGCCAAATTATTTTGCAACCAGCTGTCCCAGAATGCAGTACTGATGGCAAGAATAACTTTATGGTGGTTTGGGTTGCGCTGAATTTTATCTCCGGGAAGGGCACGATCAGTAAATGCAGAGTGTTCGGCTTCATGGAGAATGAGTTCGTATTTGTCACCCAACGGAAGTGCGGGGAATACAGCCTGACGGGACTTAATAGTCGCATTGCCAATTGGAAACAAATCTTTTGTGCCTGTTATCAGCAACCAGGGTATCTTGACCTTACTAAAAAACCTTTCTGGGTTTTTAACTCTGCGAGGGCTACTGGGGCTGAATACAATTGCTGCTTTTATCCGACGATCAGTAAAAGCTTGTTTTCCCTTTCTGTTAGTTTGACCGCTTACCGCTTGAGTTGTAACTGCGCCGAATGAATGGCCAGACATTCCTATGTGTTCCACATCCATACGTCCTGAGAGTGGGTGTTTTTTAGAGATGTTCCATCGTTTTAGTTGATCGATGACAATAGGAATATCTTTAACCCGCAATAAAAAATTTTGAATACTGGCCGCTTTTTTCATTGTTTTCAACCGACGGTTTATCGGAACATTCTTCCAAACGGAGTCGTCGCTTCCCGGATGCTGTAGAAATATAGCGATATATCCCCGGGCAGACCAGTGTAGACCTAGATAAGTATTTCCTCTGCGTGAACCACCAAGTCCGTGACTAAAAAGGATAACCGGAACAGGTGACTTTTTTGATGGCAGATAGACTCGAATCGGAATTTCTCTATCGCGAAAGTCATCATGAATACTTACATCCAATATTTTTGATTTGAATTGCGAGGAAATTAAAAGTGGGTTGTAAGATAAATTATGAGCAAAGGCATTTGTTGTTGGTAGTAAAAACAGTAATTGGATTAAATTTAAGATCAATAATTTAAATTGTTTGGTCATGAATTACTCACAAAATATCTACATAAAATTGAGCTGGTAATTTCCACTCAGCAAGATTTTTTAAAAATCACAGCGGCCTAAAAGACTTTATTTTATTATATCCACTACTTGATTTGGGACTTCACCGCACTGCATCATTTGAACTTAATGGTAAGTGGATCAAGAAAGCAACTATGAAATTGATTATCACTAAACTGACCGATTAAACGTAATTCAAACCCCTTTTAATTATTTTATTTCATCTTGATTGAGTTAAAAATCTCCATTATCATAAAATGTCAGGCAACTAAATTTTATTAATTTCTTGCCGAAATAGGTTGTATTATCTACTATCATTAAAAGCGTTCTTATGCCTGCCAGTACGTATGACGATGTTTCAATGTATTATGAATCAACCACTTCCATTATATGAGAGTAATTTTTAGTATATTAATCAGCCTGTTGTTTCTGACTTCCTGCAGTCCAACTCAAACAAAAAAGGTTCCCCCGCCAATTGAAAAAGGATTACTGGATTTGAGAGGATGGGACTTCGAAAAAGATGGTCCGGTTGAGTTGAAAGGTGAATGGGAGTTTTACTGGGACCAGTTACTCTTTCCAAAAGATTTCTCTGAACCATCTGATGGCAGCAAAAAAATCACCTACTTTAAAATGCCGGGTTTATGGACCGATATTGATCTGCCTGACCATGGTGTCGCTACGTTTCGAATTCAGGTCATCGTTGACCATCCGCAACAATTGCTTTCTTTAAAAGTTCAGGATGTTTATGCCGCTCACAGCATTTACGTTAATGATAGTAAAATTGGAGGTAGTGGCAAAGTTTCCAAAGTAAAGAATGGCTCCATGGATCAGATTATTCCCCATGTCGCTGACTTGCCGGCAGATATTACTGGTAATCGATTTGCGATCTTGCTGCAAATTTCTAATTTTACTATGTTTGGGAGTGGTTCCCCTCAGGCAATCCGACTCGGGAGTAAAAGGCAGATCCACCGTATTCGTGAAATCGGGATGGTGACTGACATTTTACTGATCGGCAGCATCCTGATGATGGCATTTTATCATCTCGGGTTGTTCGTCCTGAGAAGAGAGGATAAATCAACGCTTTATTTTGTCTTGTTCAGCATCGGGACTGTTTTTTATTCGATGTTGATAGGTGAGTCATTTCTGTTCTTTCTGTTTCCGCAATTGGATGTTGCTGATTTGTTTCGAGTGCTGCTGCTGTCTGGTTTTACAGTATTGTCTTTTTTTTCCATGTTTATGCGCAGTATCTTTCCAGAGGAGTATTCAATTAAAGTGGTTCGAGCGGTTCAGGTTTTCATGGGAATGGGTGCTGTTATTATTCTAGTCACACCGCCTGAAATATTCATCCATTTTCATCTGATCAGTCAACTGTCTATGTTGATCATTTTTGGTTATTCCATATTCACTTTGATCCTTGCAACGTTTCGTCGGAGGGTAGGCGCGTTGAGCTTGCTTTTGGGGTTCAGTTTCTGGTTTTTGACGATTATTAATGATATTCTTTACTACTACCTGATTATTGATACAGCCAATCTGATTTCTCTTGGATTTCTGGTTTTTGTTTTTTCACAGGCGTTTCTTATATCCATTCGTTTTAACCGGGCTTATAAAATGGTGGAGACAATGTCTGGTCAATTGGAAGAGAGTAATGTTGAGCTTTCCCGGATGGATCGTATTAAAGATGAATTTCTATCCAATACTTCCCATGAGTTGAGAACCCCCCTGAATGGAATCATGGGCCTGTCCCAGTCGCTAATTGATGGGATATCAGGAAAAATGCCGGCATCTGCCATTAAAAATCTGTCGTTAATTGTTTCCAGCGGCAAACGGCTTACCAATCTGGTGAATGATATTCTCGATTCTGCCATGCTGAATAATAATGAAGTATTGTTAATCCAAAAAGGGGTTGATATCCGGGAACAGATCAATCTTGTCCTCAGCATGTTGGAAATTACGGTTGAACATAAAGCCGTTGAACTGATAGCGGAAATTCCGGATTCTCTTCCCCGGGTATTTGCAGATGAAAATCGGTTGGAACAGATTCTTTTTAATCTGGTGGGTAACGCTGTAAAATTTACTAGTTCAGGTTCAATAACGGTTAAGGCAGAAGCCCGAGGGAAAGAAGTTGAAATCAGTGTCATTGATACCGGTATTGGAATTTCGAAAGATAAATTGGTGGATATTTTTCGGCCGTTTGAGCAGTCTGACAGTTGGCCTGAAAGGGAATATGAAGGTGCGGGACTGGGCCTGTCCATTACGAAAAATCTGGTGGAACTGCATGGGGGTCGGATATGGGTTGACTCAAACCCAGGTAAAGGATCCCGATTCTCTTTTACTATCCCTATTCATTCATCCTCCAGTGATTTGGAGAATGCTAATTTACGGGAACAAATCGAAAAAGTGACAACCGTAAGGTATATTCCGGCTTCTACTGAAAGTTATAATGAACTTGAATCTCAGCAATTCGCACCATCAGCCGTAATCATGCAGGAAAATCCTGTTCTGCAGAATATTTCGGTACTGGCAGTGGATGATGATGATGTTAATCTTCAGGTGATTCTCAATATCCTGCAATTGGCTGGTGCTGATGCAAGCAGTGCCCGGTCTGGTCATGAATGTCTTGTGAAACTCAAGGAATTAAAGCCTGACATCATTCTGCTTGATATAATGATGCCGAAAATGAATGGGTACCGCACGGCGCAAAAAATTAGGCAGGATTACCCGTTTGAAGAGCTTCCAATTATATTTCTTACAGCTAAAGCCCAAAATAGTGATATTGTTGACGGATTCAATCATGGCGGGAATGACTATATTATCAAACCTTTTTCGCGAGATGAACTGATTACGCGGATTCAGTTTCACAGTAAACTGGTTATTTCGAGAAAAAAGCTCAAAAAGGCAGAAAATAAATATCGTAATATCTTCGAACGGGCGGTGGAAGGGATATTTCAGACCAATCGTCATGGCACCCTCATTGGAACCAATCCATCCATGGCTGCCATCTTCGGGTTCAACTCCACATCTGATTTGATCTCAAAGGGTATCAAAATTCAGGATCTGTTGTCTGATGAGAAGTATAAAAATGAGATCATTCAGCTCTTGTCAGGTGAAATGGGTATCTTAAAGTTTGAGACTTGGTTCAATCAGGCATCTGGATCTAAAATTTGGGGATCTGCTATAATGAAGATTGTCCCCAATCAGCCAGATAATGATATTTATATAGAAGGTATGGTATTGGATATTAGTGATCGTCGGGACAAAGAAAATGCTGAAAGAAAAAAGAGGATTGCTGAGGAGTCAAACCGGGCAAAATCGGAGTTTCTTGCCAAAATTACTCATGACTTAAGAACGCCCCTGCAGGGGGTTCTTGGTTATTCCAGACTGGGACGTAGCAAAAAAGGAAAAATGAGTAGCGAGAAGGTGTTAGATTATTTTGAACAGATTGATATCAGTGGTCAAAAACTGCTCGGACTGGTGAATAACCTGTTGAATCTGTCCGGGCTTGAACAAAAACAGGTTGAATATGTATTTGAGGAAGAGAACCTCTCCAGGATTGTCGGGTACGCCATTCAGGAAATTTTGATAATCAGCTCTGAAAAGCAGATTGAAGTAGAACTGATTCCGGTGAATTTCTCAGACCAAGTTGAGATTGATACCATCAAGATCAACCAGGTACTGATTAATCTGCTGGCGAATGCCATCAAGTTTTCACCAGCTGGCAGCAGCATCAGTTTAGATCTTGTCAAACAGTCAGAAAGTCTGACACTTTCAATTGCGGATAACGGTATTGGAATCCCAGAAAACCAATTGGGTACTGTATTCGATATATTTAAACAGAGCAGTCGGACTATTAGTAAAGGTTCGGGTAGCGGATTGGGTTTGGCTATTGCGAGAGAAATCATAGAGGGGCACCAGGGTAAAATCTGGGCGGAGAACAATCCCGAAGGCGGGGCGATATTCAGGTTTACACTTCCTGTGAAACAACCCCACTTAATTCAAAATTAGAAAATTCATATCGTTTGATTAATCAATAATTTTATTGGGATAAGTTTCTACAACCCGATGATTTACACAAACATCCATTACAATAAATCGTTTTACGGGGAGATAGGGTGATGACGTCCATGCAGGTGTCAAGATTACCCTCACAGCAAAGAATATTTGGGCGAGTCTTTAATAGGGAACATTTCTGACAAGATTTGATCTCTTTGTTAAGATCGGTAGTGGCGTTTTGTTTTATTAGGATTATGTCCTCAACTTTTTATCAATGAACAGCTGAATTTCCTGGAAAATATGTTCAATTTTTTGTGATTCCGGGAGTGCCATTTGAATGAGCGGTATATAGTTTCGTTCTTTCACAAGTTGAAATGTCAGATCAAAGTTGATGTCGAATACCCATCCGGCCTGCAGTAACTTAAAATCATTGAAATTTTTTACGTGACGAATATTAACGATCCGATGTTGAATCAGATCCTCATACAATTCCTTGGAAAATCCGGTTGTATCGGGGAGATTGAGTTCGATAGCGTCATTATGTGTGGAATCTGGCTGATGGTAATAATCTGTCAACACTCGATAAATGTCCAACTTGTCTGCGTCCCGCAGCAATTTTGCATAAAACAGAATCTGCCGGTCTTCATCCACGGGAAGTTCTGCCCGGTTGTGGTAAAGAATCGCGTGTAAAATGACATGTTGTAAAGTATCATCCAAAATGTCCAACACCTTCAACTCTTCCAAAATTTTTACTCCCAGCTCGGCGTGATTTTCGGATTTACTGTCAACAAATGTTTTATACCGTGCGTATTGCTCAAATCGGCCGATATCATGAAAGAGTCCAATGATCTCAGCGAACCGTAATTCGTCCTCGCTCAATTTTAAAGACTCACCAATACTGCGTATTTCTATACTAACTCTTTTTGAGTGTTGTTCTTTGAGAGTAATGTTTTGCTGCCATTCTTCTTTGCCGAGATTGAATCCCTGCACATAATCTACGAACCGCTTTTTTAAATCATCTGAGATTGATTTTTTTATTCCATGTAACTGCATATTAATTTATTTTTATAGGTGTTCCTGCTTGCACCAGGATGTTATCGTCTCAAAACTCGTCTTTAAATAATTGCTGAGCCTCTTCTCCGATACAATGAGCAAGCCCCATTTTTTCGACCCCCAATTCTTTCAAAGAAGCCACAGTCTCTTGAATCATCTGTGAATCTGTATTCATAAGGTGAAATCTGCCAAGTACCAGGGGAATGGGTATGTTGGGATAGGTCTGTTTATTACCTTTTAATTGATAAAATAGCTTTAAAAATCAGTAAAATCCAGGGTGAACCGTGCAGCAACAGGTCGAACCAATCGATCAGGCGATGGAGGTCACCGGAAATCAGCATTTGAATTTTCCCTACGATATGGGGTGGGGTGAATGGAGCAAGTCCGATGGTGAGGCATAGTACGATTGCCATGGTCCAAGAGATATTTTCGATTGATTTCATAATTCTTGTTCAGTTTATTGTTAGTGCTATAGTTATTCAGTACTCTTTCTCTGATCATCAGTAAACCCATCTTTGGGATCAAAATATAGAGTTGTTGGATCGTACCCTCTTTCTTTGTCGCTGATGACAAGAATAGCCTAATCAATGAATCAATTCAACGACGAAATATTGAATTGCCCATCCCATAGTTTTTTATCTTCACCTGATTTTTTAGCTCCGGAATATTAAGCTATAAGCACGATTCAGAGATTGAATTTCATCCGCATTAAAAATTTGACAGGACATTACTGAGGCAAAATGTGAGTTCTAGATCATACGGATTATTTTTGACAGAAAACCCAAAAGTGGTTTTCTGTGGATTCATCCAAAATATATTTTAATATTTGATATCAAATCATTATTTTCATACATTTCTCTATAAAAGCTAGAGAAATGTATGAAATATCTATTTCTACACTTCCCTTCGTTTACAAAATTCGTTAGTATTCCAGTTGCTAGATTACTTAAGAATTAATATTTTGATTTTATTTAGTTTATGCCTTTGGTAAGTATTACTGAACGAGAATATTGAGATTATCGAACGATTTAAAAAAGTTTGTACATCAGTAAATTGAATTACTGATCATCTAGATTAAAATCTGTTTTGCATAAAAATAAGGGGAGAAGATGAACATATCAAATTTCTTAAATTATTTTATACCGGAAACACTCAGGAATGATCCTGTTGCTTACAATAAATCCAAGCAAATCGTATCCGTTGGTTTTATTACAGCAATTCTAGTGATTTTGCAGTCAATCCGTTATGTTATTGAGAGTAAGCCGATGGCGGCTGTGATGGTTGTCTTTGTTGGACTGATTATGATGTTAGGTCCGGTTATATTGAAAGCAACCGCTTCCAGAATCATCGCAGGAAATTTTGTTGTCCTGATTCTCTATTCGATGTTAACAGCTATTTGCTATATAAGAGGAGGTGTCGCCAGTCCGAGTTCTTTTTACCTGGTTCTTATCGCGTTGTTAGCCTTCATGTTTACAAATATTCGTTCAGGTATTGCCTGGGGAATTATCTCTATAGGTACATTTGCTTCAATCTATTGGATTAAGCAAACTCATTCTGATTTTCCATCTCTGGGAATGACTCAATCAGAGCTAGATTTATACGCCTTATCTACCGGAATTGTTGCAATTGTGCTGGTGTCTCTGATTGGGGTACTATACGAATACAATGGTATCAACAATTTAAAAATCTTAAAGAATGAGAAAGATCAGTCAGTTCGTACAGCAGAGAATCTTAAAGAAATGATGGTAAATGTCAATGAAGTCATGGATGGAGTATCCAATAGCGATTTGTCGAAAAACGTGAATGTAGAATCATCAGGTGAATTGAACAATTTAAAATCCTCTGTTAATAAGGCTTTGCAGTTACTCAGTCATACGATTCAACAAGTCATAAGTGCCAGTGATCAGTTTAATATCGGTGCAAATGAACTATCACAATCCTCTCAGTCATTGGCTGACGGGACAATGAGGCAAGCGGCCAATATGGAAGAGGTTTCCTCCTCTATGAATGAAATTGAAAATCAGATTAAAACCAGTGATGAAAATTCAGCTAGATCCAAACAACTTGCAAATCAAACGATCGAGGTGGTGAAACAGGGAAATGAACAGATGGATGAGATGCTGAAATCAATCAATGATATCAATGAAACAAGCAAAAATGTGTCTAAGGTGATTAAGGTGATTGATGAAATTGCATTTCAGACCAACCTGCTTGCACTTAACGCTGCTGTTGAAGCAGCCAGGGCGGGTAAATACGGAAAAGGATTTGCTGTGGTGGCAGAAGAGGTTAGAAATCTTGCCAGTCGAAGCACAGAGGCGGCTAAGGAAACAACAGAGTTAATTGATAATTCAACAAAACAGGTTGAGAAGGGTGTCAAGAATGCGGATAAGACTGCAGAAATTCTGAAAATTATCAATAGTGATATGGTAGAGATAAACGATCTGATTGAGGAAGGAAGCTCTGCTTCTCAAGAGCAACGGGTGAGGATTGCAGAGATTAACAAAAGTCTGAATGAAGTGAATAATGTTGTTCAGCAGAACTCTTCCATTTCGGAACAGACCGCATCTGCCTCAGAAGAACTGTCAGGACAAGCTTTCACCCTGCAGCAGATGTTGAATGGGTTTCGATTGGCCAGCAGAGAAGGGATGACACCGGATACTATTGATAACCAGAATTCAGATCAGTGGAGATCTTCAATACTTTCGAATGTTGATACTTTAGAAATAGAAACAATTAAAGATACGACGTTTCTTGAATAAAAAAACAAATTGACAGATATTCAATTAGAAGTGAAATAATCGCATAAACCCAATACAAAAATGTGTGGGTAGGTTTTAAAATACGGTCTATCTGCTCTCCATTGCTTGAATTACTTATTTATTTTTAATTACAGTAAATAAACCAGCAGTTGACTCGAAAGCATATCAACTAGCGACTCATGCTCTTTTCGTCCAGGGTATAATCTGCTCTGGCCCTGGGCGTAGCCCCGTATCTACCTAATGGCCCTTCATCGATTTGTTTTTCGAGCCTTCGAGACAGAAATCACAATAGCCTACTCCTTCCATGATAGTTTGTGTTCTGGTAAATTTAATATCTAGATTAAATTATTGGTGTTTGCAGTATCTTCAAATATTCAGTATCATAAAAGATAGTTTTTGTTGCAAATGATATTGTCTGGAAGAGCCGAATATTGCTTTGTTTCGGGTTTTTTTCAGCAATGGATAGATTCTTTTATTTAAGTATAATTTTGGAGATAACCATGACCAAAAATGTGGGTACGATTGACCGGGCAATCCGTTTGATTGCCGGTTTGGTGATCATTGCACTTGGATTTGTTTTTCAGAGCTGGTGGGGGGTACTCGGAATTGTCCCGCTTGCAACAGCCGCAATTGGTTGGTGTCCTCCCTATGCAATGTTGGGATTTAGTTCTTGCAAAATAGAGAACAAGCCGGCTGAGTGAATGAATAGGTTTTAACAATTCAACTTTAAACGCTTATTTTTAGAATATTTGCAATTGAAATACGATCAGATATTGTAAATATCTCAGCGGTCTCTTCAATAAAATGCTGGTTCACCGTGGCAAGCATGATATTGATATTGTCTATTGAAAGAAATGCATTTCCGGGTAGTGAATCCACAGAAGTGAAGTTTTTAGGGCAATAATCCACGACTTGCTGGTCTTCAAGTTCTGATAAAATCGGTAATCCGTGTGTTCTGCAGATGACGGGGCGTGCTTGGTAAATCATGCATGCTCCGTTTTCCAATAGTGGGCACGGAGAATCGTCGCTGGCGATTTCAGCCTGGGTTTGAAATTGTGCTGTCTGCCTTGAACTGAGTTTTTTCATTGCCAATGCCATGGAGATCGCTTCGACTGGAAATACGGAGATATGTCTGCAACATTCATCGCAGCCTTTACTACAGACGATTTGGTCCTGCCAGTCTTCATTGATGATCTTGCATTGATCATCAATGCGGCTCACCAGATCTTGATAGTGCTTAAAGTAGTTAGTGTTCAATAATTTGCTCTTCTTTAGGTTCTTTTTATTGTAACCGTTCACAGGTTCAGTGTTCAAAGTTGTTTTTATACATTTTTCACTCAAAAAAAAATTTGGAAAAACTATTGTGTGAGAGTTCAAATCTTTTGAATATGTTTAAACAAAAATTGCCCAGATAAACTGGATAAGTTCCTTATGAGCTGTTTTCTGCCAAGCCCAGCTAAGCTGGATAAGTACCTTATAAATAATTTCCTGCTGAAAAACGCAGAAAACTATTTATAAGGTACTAAAAACGATTATTCGAGTGATAGTTAACATATCAATGAATTAGATATGCATGGAAACTTTGAACTTCTGAACTTTGAACCCGTGAACGGTTACTTTTTATTTCAGGTGGATTCATTTCAAAAGATATTTAGTCAAACTCTCCCTTTTTAGCATGGCAGCCGGTAACCCATGCTCGTGCTTTTCGAACAAAATCTTGCATCTTTTCAGTGGTTCTGAATTTTCCTTTGTTATTAATACCCCAATGAATAAATTCTTCCGGTTTGCGAAGGAATTTTTTGGGTGGTGTTACTGCTGGATAACCCAGCACAATCATATCGTAAACATCAAATTCCGACGGTATGTTTAGGTAATCTTTGATCAGGCAGGCATTTTTAGGGGTCTGAACAGCAGAATACCATTGGGCCCCTAATCCTAAAGTAGTGGCCGCCATATGCATATTCAAAAAAGCGTTGGCTAGACTGGATTGATAGATCAGTTTCTTCCGGTGTTTGTCACATTGGACTCCCATGGGTAAGGCATCCAGAACTCTGGGATCTCCAAATAAAATGATATAGACGGGTGCTTCGGTATAATCGCCTTTTTCATCATTCATTCCTTTTAATTCCCAGGTTTTACCCTGCCAAGGCGGTCGGGCTTTTTCCATCTCTTTGCTATCCACCCAATACGAAGCGGTGATTTCAACGATTTTTTTTCGATGTTCCTCTTCCTTTAAAATGACAAACTCCCATGGTTGCGTATTAAATCCCGATGGAGCCCATCTGGCTGCATCAATGATTTTGTCGATGTATTCATCCGGAATGGGGTCACTTTTGAAACGTCGATGACTTCTTCTTTTTTTAACCAGTTCCAAAAAGCTATCATATTCACTGTTTCCCATTGCTGAAACTCCTGATAATGGTTTGGTTTTTGATACATCGGTCTATTCGGTCAGATGAGGAATGGTTTGCCATTTAAATCCGATTAGAGAGAGATATGACGAACCCAGATTACACTTATTTCATGACTAGTTGATTTAATGTATTCTCATCTTTACAGATTGAACTTAACAAATCAAATCAGTGATTATGGATGTATATATAATTGATATAATTAAAAATAATATAAAATTTATTGAAGCTGTGCACTTTTTGTCTGACGTCAAATTTTATGTTTCAATTTGAGATATTACTTTGAATTGTTACACTAATTCAAACAACCATTTCATTTGAACAAAATGGTTTTCCTCGAAGATAGCGATTGACAAGATTCCATCTCTCAGTCAGATTCAAGTTTTTAAACGGATATAAAAAAATGAAATCTAATTTGTCAATTCTATGAGTAAAAACCGGTTTGGAGATCCAGCTTTTTTAATCAAACTTTCAAAAGCGCAGATGCCGTTTGGTAAGTACAAAGGTCTTTTACTGATAGATTTACCGGAACCCTATGTGGTCTGGTTTTCTCAAAAAGTTTTCCCAAAGGGGGAATTTGGTGATATGATGGGAGTGCTATACGAGATAAAGGCCAATGGTTTAGAGTATCTGTTTGATCCTCTCAGAGAAACACCCCGGAAAGGACGAAAATGAAATATCAACGACGATTACTGGTTGATGAACTGGTTTTTCCAGAGGGACCTCGGTGGTATGAAGGCAAACTTTGGTTTTCTGAGATGAATGCCCAACAGGTTAAAACAGTTGATTTGACAGGAAAGGTGGATGTTATTGTCACTGTGCCGGGAAGTCCTTCCGGACTTGGATGGTTGCCCGATGGGACGCTGTTGATTGTTTCCATGTTGAAAAGACAATTGCTAAAATTAACTTCGGACAAGCTGGAATTGGTAGCTGATCTTTATGATTTAGCCTCTTATCATTGTAATGATATGGTGGTTGATAAAAAGGGAAGAGCATATATTGGAAATTTTGGCTCTGATATATCCAGTGGAGAAGTTCCCAGACCGGCTGAACTTATTTTGGTTGACGAAAATGGTCAACCCCGGATTGTTGCGGATAACTTACAGTTTCCCAATGGGATGGTGATTACCCCTGATGAAAAAACACTTATTGTGGGGGAAACCTGGGGATGCTGCTTAACTGCTTTTGATATCCAGTCCGATGGATCTTTATCAAATCGGCGGATCTGGGCAAATACCGGTTCAGTGACTCCTGATGGTATCTGTTTGGATGAAGATCACGGAATCTGGGTTGCCTCTCCGGCAAGCTCAGAAGTTGTGAGATTTAAAGAGGGAGGTCAAAAAACCGATCAGATTCTGACTGATGCGCCAGCATATGCGTGTATGATGGGGGGAACAGATGGAAAAACACTGTTTATTTTATCCTCATCACCACCGGATCCTTTTGCCGGACAGTTTAAGCACGGCGGGCGGATTGAGATGGCTGATACCGAATTTGCCGGAGCTGGCTCTTGTTCTGCTCCTATTTAAAAAGATTTTATCAATGGTAAAAAAAAGTACTATTTTCATGATGGTTGTTTGGATGTTGCTCAATCCAATCATTTCCAACGCTATGGATAGCATTTCCGGGTCCCCTCTTCAAATAAGTCCCCAGTTCCCCTTTCACCTGTTTTATACTCTTTTTGATCCGGATTCTGCGGAATTGATAAAAACGGGCAAAGTTCAGGCCTCAGTGGGGTTTATCCAAACCAATATTATTAGTGCCGGTGTGAACTCTTTTCTTTATTACAATGAGAGGGATATCTGGGATTCCGGACAATTTAAAATTTGTAAAAATTATAAGGGGGGTTCAACAAGTTACAACTGGAACTGTAAATCAGATGGCTATTCAATTTTATTTGATGGAGAGGTTTCTCAACGTGTGTTTCGTTTAAACTGGGGAGTTACCGATTATATAGAAATACAATACATTAATAAAAGTATTCGATTCATGAACGGTAATATGGATCGAACGATTGAAAATGTTCATGAGAATTTCGATTTAACGGGAGGTGGGCGACAATGGACAGACCTTAATAACCTTGAGGTTTATCTATGGGATAATGAAACCGATCAAGCAATCTTTCAACTTACCGATGAAACCGGTTACCAAAAGCTTTCTGAAACGTTTGTACTTAAACTCAAAATTCTGGAAAATCCAAAGCACTGGACATTGTCCGGTAAAATTGCCTCCAATTTTAATGATGAATACCTGTGGACGGACCTGAATGAGATAAAGTCGCAAAACCCGACCCAGCACAATGATTTTGATGATCTGAATCTTTCGTTGTATTTTACAGGGATCTGGGACAATCTGGTTTTTCATTCAGCTATCTCACAGACTCAAATCCAATCCCCATATTTTAGTCAATCACCGGATCGGATACAATTTTTGTTTTTAGGTGTCACTTGGATTCAGGACTCTTTTGTCCTGATTATGCAGGATTTGATATATTCAAGTATTTTTCCATCAGATTCGCGTGAATCGATGGGTCATGAAATAAATGAACTAACTCTGGGATCCAGATTCAAGATAACGCCGTATTTTAGACTTGAAACGGGTATTGTTGAGAATTTGTTCACTCATGGAGTGATAAATATTGATTTTTCCTACTACGTTAGTATGAATTGGGAATTGCCCGGTTGATGGATCAAAGAATAGTTCCTGTCAATACTGGGATCCCTATTATTTCATACGTTTAAACATACTGAATTCTTCGTTGGTATAACCAAAATAATGGTTGTGAACGACATCGGTGAACTCTTCAAAGGATTTGTATCCATCTTCATCCAGGGATGCTGAATAGAGATTAACCAGCAGGTCGTGTGCAATATAGTCTTCACTGATTTCGATCATTCCTTCATCCTGGGTCCATGTTACCTTACTGTCTTCTCCTCTCGAAACAATTCCTGAAATGGTATGAGTGCCATCGATAATGATGGAAATGTACCGTTCTTTTTTTTCTGCCATGTATCGTTTGATGCGCCGGTGGGGAACCAGATCTTCAAAAGGATTGTTTTCTCCAAAATAAATACCACGTAGGACCACCCCTTTCTTGCGGACTTTTTCCAGCTCTTCCACCAGATCTCTGATTTCTTCTTCCCAGATAGAGACAGCGATTCTTTGCTCAGCTCCCCTGATGAGTAACTTCAAAAAGTCGATAATGTTCTTCCTGCCTCTAATGACCACATGTCTGTCTTCTTGTTTATTCTCCTTATAAACCTTGGTGGCAAACTGGGATATATGGGTGAATATATCTTCATACTGCGCTTTCAGTCGCTTAATAAGCGTTTCCGGGTCAACAGGGTAGTACAATTTGTTTTTTCCATCTTCCTCCTCATAAACCAATTGTTTGGTAATCAGGCTTTTCAACACCTCATAAATTCTGGACCGGGGTATGCCTGAATTTTTACTTAAAGCATATCCATTTACCGGAAAATCAACAAGCAGCTTAAGATAGGCCTTACTTTCATATTCAGAAAATCCCAGCTTTTTCATGTTGAGCATGATCGACTGTTCCTGCTCCATAATTCCCTCGTTGTTTTTAAATCATGAATACCAGGTATGTTACTGCTACCGAGCCTAAAACCGGTACAATAATCCCTCCCTTCCATAGACCAAAAACCAGGGTAAATGTGATTCCGGCGATTCCAGCGATGGGTTTATCAGGAGTTGAATTAAAAATAGCTGGGATAATCAATGCACCAATGGCAGCAACCGGGATGCATTTCAAGAATGCGTCCACTCTTGCAGGCACCTTTTTGTTGGCCATGACCAGAAAAGGAATCAGACGAGGCAAATACGTCACAACGGTCATACCTATAATGGTGAGAATAACGTTATCCATATGCTTCCTCCTTTTTTTCACTTGGGACGATGAATGCCCCCACTAAAGCGATTGTGATGATACAAATGATAATAGACCACCCATTGGGTAGCACATCCAGTTTGATCAATATTGTATTCAAAACACCGGCAGAGATAGCTAATATCAGAGATTTGGTAGACTTTTTCATCTCAGGTAATAAAATTGCCAGCAGCAGAGCATATAGTGCAATTCCCATGCTGTTGGTCAGGGCTTCTGGCATAAAGCCTCCCAATACATAACCCACAATGGTACCGCTAACCCAGGCTGAATAGGCTGAAAACTGTAGAATTAAAATCAAACTTTTTGACAGCTTGCCTTCTTTAAAGGATAAAACTGAAAATACTTCGTCTGTAACACCAAAAGCAAAAAGAAAGTGAAATCGTCTGGTGATATCATCCACTCGTGAAGCTAAAGAAGCACTCATCAAAAAATGTCTGAAATTTACCAGTAGGGTGGTCAGTATGACGCCTCCAGGCCCCATACCGGTTAACAACAAATTTAGGGCGATAAATTGACTCGCTCCGGCAAATACCATCGCGGAAAATAAAAAACATTCCAGCAAACTGATACCAGCCCCTTTTGAAAGTATTCCGAATGCCATTGCAGCAGGTATATACCCAATAAATATGGGAATCGATGCCTTCACCGCATATTGAATATCTTTATTCATGGTGATTTCTTCTTAAACCCTAATTAAAAACGAAAGAAAAATTGTAAATGTAATATAGTGACTATTATAGTAACAACTAAAAATTTGTCAAGAAAAACTAGAGGGTGACGTTGCGTCATTTGAGTCATTTGTTTTTGAATTGAAAAAAGGTGAGAGTCAGCGAATGTTGATAATAAGTGTTCTAATTATTTGAGATATAGATGAATGATACAAACGACGCAACGTCCCCTGAAACACTACTTTTTCCAAATTAAAGCCATTTCACATTTACTGCAATCAAACTTCAATTCAAATTTGTGTCTCTGTTCATCTTCTAGAAACCAGGGTTCATCTAATCTTTGTTTCGAGTTTGATCCTTTGCACAAGCCGAGTTGATGTTTAATACAGTACTTTGTTACCATGACCTGTTTGCCTTTCAGGTCGATACCGGATTCGGGGCAGGGATCAATTTGTGTGACACCATGTCGGGTGTATAAATTACGGGCAGCTTGGTTTAATACATTGCCCCGATAGTCAAGTAGGGGTTCAGGATGCTGGCTGTTGGGTATTAATGTCCCCTTTTGAAGTGAGGGATGATTTTTGATGCGAAGAACCAGCAGTTCATCCAAAAGATGGCGGCGCAGTTCATTAATCAGGGAAATGGGAACGAACCAAATGGTCGGCCAATGAATATCTATTTGGTCGACGCGAAAGGGGGTATCGCCGCTACGATTTAAGGATTTCTCCAGTTTGGATTTCATTTTATCCGCATCCCGAGCAGCAAATTTATCGAATTCATGATCAACCTGGACAGTGTTGCCATCTTCATCAGATGCGGCTAGTTGAATACCTTTTTCGGTTTCACTGACTTTGAAAGTGATACTGATCTTTCTTTGGGTACGGGTGTTTTCCAATCTCTTTAGAAATGTATGATCGGAATTCCGGTAAATCAGCAGACCCGTTCGAATTCCCTTCAAGCTTGCTGGTTTAATGACCCCTTTTTTTACTGTATTTACCAATGTTCCCATTAGTTCTCCGTTTTCACGATAAAAACAGATGCCGTCACCATTATTCAGCTCTATATTTCCATTAATAGAGAAACTGCTGCCATCTGTACGTTTTACCTTACCAATCAACTCACCGACCATTTTAGGCGTATCAGGAACACCCGGGGATTTCTGCCGTCCATTGATAAAATAAGTGGTGTAATTACGATTAAAGGTTTTAGACGGGTCAGGGTCAAAGTCCAATTCAGTTCGACCACTGGATGATGAATCCAAATGTTTGTCTGCCAATATCAGATCCAATTTCTGCCGGTAGTAGGCGACAATATTGGTCACATAGGCTTTTTCCTTCAAGCGGCCTTCGATTTTGAAAGAGTTGACACCTGCGTTGATCAAGTCAGTCAGATGTTCAGATAAGTTTAAATCGGATATGGAAAGCCAATGTTTCATTGGTTGAATCTCTTCGCCTTTTTTATTGACAATCCGATACCGCTTGCGGCAAGGTTGGGCGCATTCCCCCCTATTACCGCTTCGACCGCCTATTGCATAGCTCAAGTAGCACTGACCACTGAAGCAAACACACAACGCACCATGAATAAAACACTCCAACTCTATATTTGTCTGTTGATGAATCTCCCTGATCTGGTCAATTGTTAGTTCTCGGGCAAGTACTGTCCGGAGAAACCCCATCTGTTCCAGAAAATGAACCTTATCCGGAGAATTATTATGCATTTGGGTGCTGGCAATTAGCGGAATGGGTGGAAGATCGCATGCCAGTAGACCTGTATCCTGTATGATCAGACCATCTACCCCTATTTGATAAAGCTGATGAATGATTGATACTGCTTCTGGAATTTCATGATCATAAAGCAACGTATTTAGTGTTACATACACATTAGCCCAATAAATATGTGCATGGCGAACAAGCGTTGCGATATCATCCATACTATTGCCGGCTTTGCTGCGTGCACCGAATTTAGGAGCCCCAATATACACTGCATCTGCACCACAGTTGATAGCTGCTAATCCACATTGGAGATTTTTCGCCGGAGCGAGCAATTCAATTTTCTTCATATATGAAAAACGTCTTTGGCTTGTTTATTAATCCTGGTGTTCGCTTTGAACTTATTCCCAAAAAATATATGATATATTTCAACGACTAAAAAACGAGATAATAAAACCAATTATCAGTTCAGCATCTTATCTATTGAAATATATTGAACCGTAATTTAAACATATCTATTCCAAATAATCTGATTTTACAAAACAGGTTATTCATTTAAAAACTACTCGGTCTTGTCACAAAAATCAAACCACCCATAGCTGAATTTTATTTTAATCCATTTGAATTATTCATCTTTTCATCCTAAAAGGAATGTCGGGAGTAGAAACGGTAGCAAAGCGAAATTTGATTTCTGAACATACTAACAAATGGTACAAAGGAAATAGTGTTCACTCGTTCTTATTTGGCTTTTACTGCTGGAGGATGAAGGGGATTTTGTTATGAAGGGTGTGATTTTTTGATTTACGGTACAGCATCGCCGCAAATCAGGGGAACAGTATGGAATACATGTCCCCCGAGTTACAAAAAATGAGAAATTACAAGTTTGTCTATATATTTAAAATAATCTCAAAACTCGCAGTTTTTCAGTTTATTCGTATTTTCCGATGATGGAGATGGCGTTCACATTGGCAAATGGAAATCCACCTAGATTGTGAGTCAATCCGATTCTAGGATCTTTCAACTGCCGTTCGCCAGCTCTACCTAACAATTGGAGATACATTTCGTAGATCATTCTCAGACCGGAAGCGCCAATAGGGTGACCAAAACACTTCAGTCCGCCATCTATTTGACAAGGCATCTGGCCATCTGCATCGTAAAATCCGTCCATTACATCTTTGATTCCACCGCCTCTGGGTGAGATACCCAAATCTTCATAGGTCACAAATTCTGTAATTGAGAAGCAGTCATGAACCTCAAACATGCTGATCTCTTTTCTTGGATCTTTGATACCGGCTTCTTCATATGCTCGGGCAGATGCATGACGCGTTGTCGCAAAATATGAACCGTCCCAGTCTTTGTAACCTTGCTCTTCTCCGTTACTGACTGCCAATTGAAGTGCTTTGACAGAAATCAGGTCTGTTTTACCCAATGATTTGGCTATTTCTGGTGTTGTTACAATTGCACAAGCAGAACCATCACTAACACCACAGCAGTCAAATAACCCCAGTGGATCGGCAATAATTGGAGCTCCCATAACCTGCTCAATTGATACGGGCTTTCTCAGGTGTGCTTTTGGGTTTTTAACACCATTGGCATGACTCTTTACAGAAACATGTGCGATGGCACGTTTCAAATCTTCATAGTTGACATTGTGCTTGGCCCGGTATGCACTGGCCAATTGAGCAAATGCGCCGGGTGCAGAAATGTTAGGCAGGGTTTGTCCACCTAAGGCTCCACTGTTGACACTATCAATAATCGGCAATCCGCCATAACCGGTGTCTTTTAGCTTCTCAACACCTTGGGCTAAAGCAATATCACAGGCGCCTGAGGCAACGGCATACACAGCACCTCTAAATGCTTCCGTACCTGTTGCACAATAGTTTTCCACTCTAGTGACAGGAATATAAGGCAGCCGAAGTGCAATTGCCAAACCAGGGGCTCCTTTACCTGTTCCTAGCTCATCGTAGCACTGTCCATACCAGGCAGCCTGGATTTCACTTCGATCAATTCCTGCATCGGCTAAACACTCTTCAAATGCTTCAACCATTAAATGTTCCGGTCCGCAATCCCATCGTTCTCCGAATTTACAACAGCCCATCCCGAGTATTGCTACCTTATCCCTGATTCCATTAGCCATAATTATGCCTCCTCTTGTGTGATGATCGGTTTTGCTTTCCAGGAATATTGGGTAAAATTTCTGGTTTTGTCTATATTTCTGATTCTGAATACCATTTCTATCGGCATTCCAGTGTCAATTTTTCCCATTTCGTAATCAGTAAAATCAAACATCCCTCGTCCACCATTGGCGAATGTGATCATACCGTAATGAGCAGGTGGGTCCATGCTAAAAGTCAGCAGATCCGCTGTATAACTCATGATTTCACCTGGTTCGTTAGCAAATTCATGCTCTTCCTGGCTATCATAGGCATTACATTCCGGATTAACACAATATTCGGCCTTAGGATATTGAACTGTTCCGCATTTCGAACATTTGCCACCAACCATACCTAGGATTTGTTTTCGATGACGATACAGTGCTGATATAGCTGTTCGCCAGTTTGTTTCTGTTCGCATGGTTAAATCCTGCTCCAGCATACCCCGATGCGTCAGATATTTTAGATAGTTCTGTTCTTCTTTACGAATAGCCAATGATCCCTTGATTCCTCTTTTGTCTTTCATTTTTGAGATATTATCGGTCACCTCAAAAAGAACGGCTGTACAGCCGTTGGAAAAGGACACCATCACAATCTTATCACCTGGTTTTGCTTCTTCCAAAGCATTCACCAGCATCACCAATGGATGGGCTGAACCGGTATCTCCACAAACATCGTGTAGGTTATTAGCTACTACTTCTGCCGGTATTTCAAATTGTCCTGCCATTTTTGCTGCCACACGTCCAAATACACAAGGCATGACAAACTTTGAAACATCTTTACCAGATAGGCCGGTTTTTTCAAAAAGTCCTTTTAATGCTTTAGGGACAATTGTTGCGATTCCTTCATCACGAATCCATCGTTCTTCCCAATTGTAGTCGTATTTTTCGTTGTCACCACGGTAATGGTCGGGAAAATCTACAGTGACTGAACTGGATCCTTTGAATTCAGCGACAACATCTTCGTCTCCGATCAATACAGCTGCTGCTCCGTCTCCTGCCCAGAGTTCATGCATATAAGCCATCTTGGTAATTCGTCGGTCCCCGGCAGCAACCAGTACATTTTTGTAATCGCCACCTTTAACAGCATTGACTCCAGCCAGCATTGCAGATACACCGGCTCGCAAGGATGCAGTAAAGTCAGCAGACTCAATGTTCTCTTCCAGATTCAGGGCGGTTGAAAAAATACCTGCATTCTGGCGATCTTCAAATGGGAAATTGACAGATGCCATGTAAGCAGCGTCAATTTTAGACTTATCCATACCGGAAATACAATCCCTGGCAGCTTCCACAGCCATGGTAATACTATCTTCATCCCAGTTTGCTATTGCTTTTTCACCCCGGGCAGCACCAATTGTACCCGGTGCTATCCATGCGTTTGCACCATATATAACACCGCGGTTGAGTCTAAAACGAGGGATATATCCCCCGAACGATGTAATACCTACCATTTGTTTCCTCCATATTTCCATATTCTGAACATTGTACCGATTTGAATTCAACCGGCCGGACAACGGCATGATGAGCTAATGGCCTGTTTAATCCGGTTGGTCCAGATATGTCAGTTTCGAAAAACAATGAATGTCTTCCCGGAACCCGGGGCAACAATTCAAGTGTAACAAGATAAATATCTATTGCATTAGAAGCTTTCTTGACGAAATTTTGTATGCATTGTTTTCATCAAGGGTAATAAAAAAAATACAACTTGCTCACTACGTTTAATAACCTGCTTAATCTTACTTGTTTGATCTGAATTTCATTACTCCTGGTCCTGCTTGCCTTTATTACTAGAAGCAAAATTAAACAAATTCAAAACCCCTGTTATTGCCAGACAAATTTTGCAAAAAACCAAGATGGAAATAGTACGATTTCGACTTCAACACTGAACACGGTGTGATTTATTTAGTATGGTTGTTTGGAAATCCTTTCCTTAAACCGGATCTTCCCTGAATTTTTGGTGTATTTAAACTTCCGTTGTTTCAATAAACCAGGCAGCCACTTTTACACTCAAATTCAATACAATTGTCAAAATCTGTTCAACGACTATTCCGCCTCAGGTCGCAACAGGTATTTCTGCCGAATCAATAATTATTCTTCTAAAGTCCGCAAATTAGTACTTTCATCATAAGATTCCATCAAAATATGGATTAAAATTATCAGGATTCATTTTGAGCTGTCAAGCTTAAAAACCTTTTTTACATAAAAAATCAAAAAAGGTTTTTTTCGAAGAAGAGAAGAATAATTTTGGTGAAAAAAGAGGTGTTTAAAGTTAAAAAACAAGGGCGTCTCTAAAATCAGATTTAAGTTTTCAGCCATCAGGTGTCAGTTTTTATCTGACTGAAAGTATATAAGTTTTTACTGAAGGTTGATAGCTGACAACTGACCCCCTTCTTAACTTACATACTGAATGTTATTTTAAAAATCAGATTATACTTAAAAACAGGGGTATTTCGTTCAGGTACTATTTATAACCGATAGCGGTAGATGCAGGACCTTGGCTCTCAAGATGCTGGACATTTTTGAAACCGGCTTTAGTCAACCATTGGCGAATTTCAGATTCAGTGTAGGTGTCTCCCTGGGATGTTCCAACCAACATATTTAGTGCGAAAATCGCACCGGCTACAGGAGAAACTCTAAGAGGTTTATTTAGTTAATTATTTTCAGAGTCTGTAATGGCAATAAAACCATCCATGTTTTCAGGTAGCTTGAAATGCGCCATCAATTGTTCCTGTTGCTTGGACAGATTACTCAGCTCTACCGAAGCAGAGGCGGATTGTTCTGAAATTGATGAATTTTGTTGAACCACTTCATTAACTTGTGCCAGACCGCTATTAATTTCGGCCACACTGGTGGTTTGTTCCATCGAGGCTCTTGAAATTTCAATAATCAACTGGTTTGCTTCTTCATTTCCTTTGGTAATTTCTTCTAAAATAGCTGCGGTTGAATCGGCATTTTTCACCCCATTTTCCACCTCAACCATCGATGATTCAATTAATGCAGTTGTGTTTTTGGCTGCTTCTGCGCTACGTCCTGCCAGGTTTCTCACCTCTTCGGCAACAACGGCAAATCCTTTTCCGTATTTTCCAGCCCTTGCGGCTTCAACCGCAGCATTGAGTGCCAGTAAATTGGTTTGAAATGCAATCTCATCGATGACTTTGGTTACTTTGGTCACCTCACTACTTGTTTCATTAATCCGTTTCATAGAGTCGAGCATATTTTGCATCTGAGCATTACCCTGGCCGACAACTTTAATCGTATTATTCATTAAAGTCTGAGCTTTGGTCGCATGCTGGTTGTTCGCTTTGGTTTGTGACTCAACCTCATTCATTGATGATGAAATTTGTTCCAAAGTTGCCGCCTGTTTAGAAGTTCCTTCTGCCAGGATGGACGCAGATTTGGATAGTTCCTGGGTTCCGGTATATACGCCCTGACTGGTATTTCTAATCTGAGCAATAATTCGAGCCAAAAGATCTATTGAATCCAAGGTATGACGTTTAAGATCATCCAGATCTCCAAAGTAATCACCAACAATGCTTTTTGAAAAATCTCCTTTTGAAATTGCTTCCATAACATCGCTTACGTTTTCAATAGCTGATTCAAGAGAAGTCATTAAATTATTTACGGCTTTTGCTGTTTCACCAATCTCGTCACGGGATTTAACCGCAACCCTTTTTGACAGGACGCCGGTTTGTTCAATTTCCTTTAGTATGGTTGATAGTATCTCTAATGGTTTTGAAATAGTGTTAGCAAAAAGTAGTGATACCGGTATTAAAACCAGCATACAACCCAGAGATACCCAAAATAGGACTTTGATAATTTGCCAAGTATTCGTCATGGCAACCGCCTCCGAATAAAGCGCAACTAGGGATCCCAGATATTTGGAATCGGAGAAAATATTCAGTCGGCCTTCAAAATAGTTTGCCTGTTTGTAGGAGACATCACCCAGTGCTATTTTCTGTTTATAGAAATCCCAATCTTGGCCAACTGTTCCGAATTCAGAGGTGTTTGGTATTTTATACCCTTGCAAATCTCCAAAAATATCCCCTGCATTGGTAATAATTCCCAGTTGTGAACCGGTCATATCAGTTAAACGTTTGGTAAATGACTCTTCCAGCTTTTTATAAGCAACTACCTGCCCGACCTGTTTTGTTCCGATGGATTGATCACTATTAATCACTTCCATATTGACTGGTAAGTAGGCAGCTATTGAAAGATATTTGTCCACAAGCTGAAACTGAGCTGACTCCTCTTTTCTTATACCACCAGCCAGTTTTAAAGGGAATTCATCTAATTGATCCACTATTTTCCATGAATCTATGTTTGGTTTTTCTCCACGCTTAAGATCTGCGATTTTAAATTTATCCGTTGTTGGAAATCCGAGAATCGCATTATCTTTTCCGATGATTAGGAAAACGGCCAATCCTCCGTCAAGTTTGTATACAGCCATTTTCCATATGCCTGCCGGTAGTGCAATATTATATAAACCTTGTACCATGGTCTGGTAATAGCTTTCCATGCCCATTGACAGTGCCTCCTCGTAATTCATGGAACTGACAAATTCCAAATTAACGCCCATATCACCAACAGCTGCGGCTTGTTTGGTATTGGTTATCAACTTTGTTTGGATAGAAAGGATATCATCTTGAACAATCCCCATGGATTGTTTGAGAAATTGATAGGATGTTTCCCGGTTTTGCTGATAGATAATGAAAGATACAATAGTACCGGACAACACCATCACGATTAATACGATGATCAGGGTTGCTAATATTAACTTCGATTTCAGTTTTTGGATTGCCATAAAATATTTATATTATTAAAGGTTAAAACTTTTATAATTTAAGGTTTAAGGACAATTTGACTGTATTGCCGAATTCAGACTTCAGGTTGGGAACAGCTTAGAAAAGACATAAGGCGAGTTAACAGCAATTCTGTTTTTGTGTCAAGGCCAATTAGCTAGCGTGTGGTAAAAATCAGTGAACTGCTCTGGTAAAAAATATCAGGAAATGACAGGCCTTTTATGTTGAAAAATCGGGGAAATTTTATGAGATGAGAACAGCGCATTTGTCTATGAACTGTTTTATTGCCAGGTGAACTATCGAATTTATAATAGCGTGACAAGGGTAGTAAGACCCGCTTCCCTGGTCTTATCTTTTTTGTTTTTATGTTTTCCTTTAACAGGTGCCTTTCCTTTTACCCGCCTTGGTCGTTTACCGGTTAATTCGAACCCTTCAATCTGCTCTCTTTTCAGTTTAATCTGTGCCCGTTTTTCAATAAGCGTAAAATGCCAAAAGTTTTCGTAGCAGATAAAAGAGATTGCGGTACCCAATTGCCCAGCCCGTCCAATTCGATGAATGTAATCGGTTGGTGAACGGGGTAAATCATCAATGTCAGAGCCTCCAATGAGAACACTCACAATAATATAGGGTAAAACCACATAAATCTTGCACAGTAAGTGAGGTTTGTTTATGAAGTCCTCTCACTCACTGTGAACAAGCCATCGAGGGAACTCCATCCCAAATACCAATTGGTGTGTCACCTTTCATCAATTCTCCCTGTCAGACAAACACTGACAAAAAAGGATGCATCGTCCTACAGAATAAATAGTGTTTGTCTGATTTACAGTCAGGCACGGAATTAGTAGCTTAATATCAGTCACAGAGATCCAATGGAATGGAATAGCACGAACCGTATACAAGGTCGCGGTCTGAGATAGTTTGTTGTTTTCCCGTCTACAGTATTTAAAATCTGCCAGACAGTTTGTGTGACCTTAAAAGTAAAGAAAGACCCCTATCAGGTTATCCCAGCGCCTGTTTTTTTTAGGAGTCTTTTAATTTTCTGCATTAGCATATGTGAAACCTATAATACCGGTTTTCTGCCGGCAAAGGATGTACAGATGAAAAAAATAGAAAAGATTATGGTAATTATTGTCATGGGGATGGCGATATCTATATTTACAGCATGCTCCTCGGATAGTTCAGATAGCTCTTCTACGACCAGCACAACGACCAGCCCAACGACGGAGACTAGTGACTGTGTTTCAGTAACACCCACCTACGATTATACGATCGTCGATACAAACCAAACCTTATGTTATGACTCAAGTACAGGTTCAAGTGTCACCTGCACCGGGACTGGACAGGACGGGCAATACAGCGGAAATCAGCCGAGTTACAGTCTGTGCAATGACAACACAGTTGTCGTTGATAATATAACCGGACTGATGTGGAAGGCGAGCAGTGATGTTGATGGTGTAAGCGGACTCAACGTAGATGATAAAAAGACTCGGGCTAATGCTGCGACTTATTGCGACGATTTAACCTATGGGACATACTCGGATTGGAGGCTTCCGACGATTAAAGAACTTTTCTCCATCTACCTGTTCAGCGGTCGGGATATAAGCGGTATGACAGGCGCTGCGAGTAATGGAACAGCAGTCGATACAACGGGAGTTGATCCGTTTATCGATACCAACTATTTTGATGTTGGATATGGGGACACAGACAGTAATGAAAGAAAAATAGATGGGCAGTATGCGACCTCAACCCTGAATATCTCTCAGGTGATGTCTGGTATCAGCGAAACAGTGGTTGACGCTTTTTTTGGTCTCAACTTTGTGGATGGGCATCTTAAATCATATGAAGCAGATGTGACCGCAAATAACGATGCTGATTATTACGTTAGGTGCGTGAGGGGAAGTAGCACCTACGGTACAAACGATTTTGTGGCCAACGGTGATGGTGTCACGATTTCTGACAATGCAACCAATCTAATGTGGGAAAAAGGGGACAGCACCTCGACTGATTTTGATGATGCCCTCAGTGTATGCGAAACGGCAACAACAGGTAGCTTTTCAGACTGGAGACTTCCCAATATCAAGGAGCTGCACAGTATTATTGACTATACAAAATCACCCAGCGGTACAAGCACTCCGTCAATTGATGCGACCTATTTCACATCAACAAGCTTTACCAATGAAGCGGGTAATGCAGACTGGGGATACTATTGGAGCAGTAGTGCTCTGTTGGACTACCAGGGTGACGGATCCAAGGGGGGATATATCACTTTTGGACGAGGACTGGGATATATCAATGGTGTTGAAGATGTTCATGGTGCTGGCGCTCAAAGAAGTGACTATAAAAAAACGGCCGGGCGGGATGCTGATTCCATAACCTCTTTTTCGGTGGATGGATCCTGTACATTTGGTACAACAGGTTATCGAAAAGGTCCGCAGGGAGATATTTTAAGGGTTGAGAATAACTATGTCAGATGCGTTCGGGATAAATAAAAAATCACAAAAAGTTCAATAATTGCTTCTCCAGGTTTATCACAAAAGTAACCGTCCAGGCTCCTTTAGGATTATTTTGAGCCGCTGTACAGAGCTCAGTAAATTAGGCTCTTCCTCGGCTATCTTAAACTTTGTAAAATAGTCCTTTTGCTTTTTGATTGTATTTTTCGGCTCAATATATGTCTATTGAAGCCACTCTAAAACCTTTTCATATTCATACTGATCAATCTGGTATTGAATCATTTCTGCCAACACACTATTTTTTTCAGGAAGCTGTATAATCAGTTCCTTTATTCGATCCAGGTCTACATTTTGAATCGCTTGTTTCATCGATATTTTCCACTCTGACGGAATGGCTTCCATCGCTCTACTTGTGAGCACTTTCTGCTCAGCTTCTATTGTTTTTGGTAATCCATCCTGTTTGGAATCTTCATAAATATAGTGCAGACTTAGATGCTTCTTCATTACTTCAAAGATCTCAGATTCCCTGAATGGTTTCCTCACAAATCCGTCACAACCGGCCTCAATTGCTTTTTGTTTGTCCTCTTCAAAAGCAGAGGCTGAAATACTGATAATTAGGGAGATATGTTCCTGATTAGCGTTTTTAATCTGTTTGATGACTTGATAGCCATCTACTCCAGGCATTCGCATGTCTAACCAGATTAAGTGGGGCTGCCAATCCTTCCAAACCTCCAGGGCTTCTTGACCACCACTGGCCTCCTTAACTTCAAGTTCTAATGGAGCCAACAAAGCAACCAAAACCTGACGGTTGGTAAGGATATCATCAACAATGAGAATGCGGTATTTTTTGTGAACGATTCCATTGGTGGTGGGTTTCAATCCAATCACTTTGCGCGTAGGAGAGACTGCGGCAACATGCCTTTTATCAATACGCCGGACTTCAATATCGAAATAAAAAACAGTACCTTGTCCCACCTGACTGTTTATGCTGATTTCTCCTCCCATCAACTGCACAAATTGTTGACTGATAGACAATCCTAGTCCGGTTCCTTCGTGGGAATCTTTTCCGGATTTTGTTTGACAAAAGGCAACAAAGACTTGAGCCTTTTCATCCGATGTCATACCAGGTCCTGTATCCTCAATTTCAAATTGCAGGAGAACGGGGGAATCTGACCGATTTTCTGATTTTTGGTTCCTGATGTTTACCCTTAAAGTAATCCCACCTTCTTTGGTAAATTTAACTGAATTACTGATTAGGTTGATCAGAACTTGACGAAGTTTGCCCTGATCAGTTCGCACATACTGCGGGAGATCTGATGCTCTCTCGGATACCATTTTCAATCCCTTCTCCTCTAAACGGGTTTGAAACATTTCTGTTACTTCATCCAGTAAGCGAAACAGATCAAAATCATTGTTCGTCAGCAGAACCTGTCCTGCTTCAATTTTAGACATATCCAGAACATCATTGATCAGGCTAAGCAGATGTTCTCCACCACGGTTAATCGTCTGAAGATTTTCCTTCTGTTCTGGCAACAGGTTTTGACCATGGGCCATTATCTGAGAAAATCCCAAAATGGCATTGAGTGGGGTACGTAGTTCATGGCTCATATTGGCTAGAAAAGTACTCTTGGCACGATTGGCGACTTCCGCTTTATCTCTGAGAATATCTGCTTTGTTTTTCTCATCCCGTAATTCTTTGGTTTGTTCTGTCACTTGTTGTTTAAGCAAACGATTTTTGTATTCCACTGCCTTGATTCGCCAACGGTAAATACTTAAGGCCAAACCCATCAGCAAAATCAGTATGGTTCCCCGAAACCAGAATGTCTCCCACCAAGGGGGCAGTATTGTAACTTTCAAAGATGCTTCCTTATCACTCCAAACCTCATCATTGTTCGTGCCCTGTACACGGAAAGTATACTTGCCGCTGGGAAGATTGGTATACGTCACAAAACGTCGAAAGCTATCTGTCGCATTCCATTTCTTCTCAAAACCTTCCAATTTGTAGCGATACCGGTTCTTATTAGATGCCGAATAACTCAATGCAGAAAATTCAAGAGAAATAATATCCTGCTCATCAGAAAAAGTGAGATCTTCTGTTTTCCAAATTGCCTTTTTCAATAATGAATCCTGCCCAATGGTTACAGGAAGATTGAACAACCGCAATTCGGTCAAAACAAGTGGTGGTTTATAGGGATTATCACTGATCTGATCAGGGAAGAGTGCTGTCAAACCATCTGTCCCGCCAAAGAACAATTGTCCATCAGGACTTTGCCAGGCTGCGTTTGGATTGAATTCGTTTCCCTGTAATCCATCTTCAACAGTGTAATTATGAAACGTTTTTGATTGTAGACTAAAACGAGAAAGTCCCTTCTTGGTACCCAACCATAGGTTTTCTGCTTGATCTGCCAGAATGCTGACGACAAATGATGTAGGTAAACCATCTTTTTCTGTATACAGAGTAAACGTTTCTTTAACCGGATCAAAGTGTGCTAATCCTCCGGTTGTGGCTAACCACAAACTGCCGGAGTCATGCTCCAAAATGCCCATAATGGCATACCCCTGAATTTTATCAGGATTTTGCAATTCATGGGTATAATGAAAAAAAGTCTTTGTCCGAAGATCAAAGCGGCTAAGTATGCCATTCTGAGAGCCTAACCAAAGATTTCTCTTAGAATCCTCAAATAGCGATTTAATATTCAGATCGCCAATAGCCCTTAAAGTTGCCAAATCAACCGGATAGTCTTTTAAAATTCTGGTTTTTGAATCAAAACTGAAGAGTCCTCGATGAGCAATACCTAACCATAATACACCCTCTGTATCTTTATAAATGGCGTCGATATCAATTGGAGGCCCATTGCGCGGCAGGTTTTCTAAGGTGAATTTTGTAAATTTTTCCAAAAGAGGTTCAAACCGATATAATCTATCTCGTATACCAAACCATACGAACCCCTCCCGATCAGAATGAATCGCAGATAGACCTTTAAAGTGTCGAATCTCCGAGGTAGGGAAATAATGGGAGACCATTTCATTTTTTGCTTCAAACCGATCGATTTTATGTTCGGTTCCAATCCATAAATTTCCATTTACATCGCCATCCAAGGAACTGATACTACCCTGGGCAAGCGTAGTTGGTATATCGGGATCATGATGATAGTATGAAAAACGAGTTTGTTGAGGATTGAACCGATCGACACCATTTTTCGTTCCTATCCATATTAGCCCTTCTCTATCCTCATAAAAAGTTTGAATAGTACGACTGCGCAAACTATCTTTCATGAATGGACTATAAATGTGGTGATCAACAAGTCGTTCCTTTTCTGGGTCAAATTGATAAACACCTTGGTTTAAGGTTCCAATCCAAAGTCCCCCAGAGGAATCCATTAAAACGTCATCAACATCAAGTCTAGTGTCAAAGGGGAAAGAGTCGAATTGTTCTGTTGATGTGTAAAACTTATAAAAACCGGTGCCGCCGCCAAGCCAAAGATTTCCCTGACTATCAAATGAAAGCGTATTTAGACGTTTTTCGTTGGGATTAAAGAAATATGGAGTAATCTGTTCAGTACCCGGATTGAATTTTATGAGAGGATTATCTGTAGTAACCCATAAATTACCATGTTGATCTTCTATCATCTCCCAAACAGCTCCCCAACGACCGATTTTGCTTTCACGGTCATAATGAGTAAAAACTCCGCTTAAAGGATCATACTTAGTCAGTACGATTGGAGGGGGACCTCCGAACCAGAAGTTACCGGAATGATCTTGGAAAATGGAAAAGATTACATCACCACCGATACTATTGGGATTTTTTTCGTCATGTTGGTATTGGGTGAAGGTTTCTGTTTCCGGGTCAAAACGGTTGACACCACCTCCAAGAGTGGCAATCCATAACATACCTGCTTTGTCTTCAAGAATATCCGTTATCCGATTATGGCTCAAACTTTTGGAATCAGAGCTGTCATGCTTAAAGACCTTAAACTGATACCCATCAAAACGGTTAAGTCCATCGTCTGTTCCAAACCACATAAATCCATGTTTATCTTGTATAATTGCCGAAACTTCGCTCTGGGATAATCCATCATCTGTCCCTAAGTGATTAAAACGTACACTAGGACCCGTCTTTTTTGGAGAGAACACAGGAATCTTCGTCATTGGACTGAGTAGGGTCGACACTCTATGCTTTGTCCCTATTGAAGGGGGGCGATGTGTTTTCCTTCCATCTACAGGATGGGGTGAAAAAGGGTGCCGATTATTGATGGAATGTGAAGGCGGAGGCCCCTGCCTGCCATCAAAAGGGTGTGGTGGAGGTCCTTGTCTCCTTTCCATTAAGTTAGAAGGCGGATCTTGTTTTCCTTGGGATAGTGGTTGAGCATTGAGGGTGGGTACTGCAAAATCTGTTAATCCCATTACCGTAGGAATCAGCAGGCCGATAATAAGCGGTGATAATAAAATGACTAAAAATCTTCTCATAGTATTTTCCATTCCACTCTATTGAAGTAGGTCTAAAATTTTCTCATATTGAAACTGATCAAAGTTTTTTTGAATGGCAATCGCTAATATTTCGTTCTGTTTACGAACTTGCTCAACTAGGCCATGCATTTGATCTAGGTTAACATGTTCAATGGCTTGTTTCATCTCAACTTTCCACTCCATGGGAAGATCACTTACAGCGTTTAGCGTTAATGATGCCCGTCTTGACAATCTTGTTTTTCCAGACTTTTCCTGAGTGATCTCTTCATAAATATATTGCAGTCCAAGATGCTTACTTATCTCTGCAAAAATCTCGGATTCCTTGAATGGTTTTCTGACAAATCCATCACACCCTGCATCAAACGCTTTTTGTTTGTCTTCATCAAATGCAGATGCTGAAATGCTGATAATGGGAGGAGCGTTTAATGTCGCAGAACTCTTAATTCTACGGATCACTTCATAACCATCCATCTCAGGCATTCTCATATCTAACAGGATTAATTGGGGCTGCCATTCTTTCCAGGCAACAAGAGCTTCCTGACCACTATCGACTTCTTTAACTTTGAACCCTAATGGAGATAACAAAGATCCCAGCACTTGACGATTCGTGGAAACATCGTCAACAATGAGAATTCGATATTTTTGATGTTCAATTCCGTCTGAAGCTGGTTGCAACCCTACGACTCGACGGGTTGGATATTCAGTTGGAATATGTGTTTTGTCCCCTATCTGAGTTTTAATATCAAAACTAAATACAGTGCCCCGACCTACATGACTGTCAATATTAATTTTTCCATCCATCAATTGCACAAACTCTTGACTGATTGATAATCCCAATCCAGTTCCTTCGTTACTGTCCTTACCCGTTTTGGTTTGCAAAAAGGCCTTAAAAATATTATCCAGCTCTTTCACCTCAATACCGGGACCGGTATCTTCAATTTCAAAATGAAGCGAAATGAAAAGGGAGTTTCGTGAGGACTCACTGGGTTGCCCATTTTTCCCAACGCTTACCCTTACAAAAATCCCCCCTTTACTGGTAAATTTCACAGCGTTACCAATTAGATTAATTAAGACCTGACGAAGCTTGGCTTCATCAGTCTTCACAAATTGCGGAACCTCTTTTGTATATTCGTATGACATCTCCAAACCCTTTTTCTCGACAGGGGTTTCGAACATTTCCCACAAATCATCTAAAAGACGATACAGGTCAAAATCATTTTCTGTGAGCATAACCTGTCCTGCTTCGATTTTTGACATATCCAACACATTATTAATCAGAGTGAGTAAATGTTCGCCACTGTGATTGATGATGTGAAGATTTTCTGTTTGTTTAGTGGTCAGGTTATGACTATTGGACATCATTCGCGAAAACCCTAAAATCGCATTAAGAGGCGTTCGAAGTTCATGACTCATGTTTGAAAGAAATACACTCTTGGCGCGGTTGGCCTTTTCTGCCTTTTCCTTTGCAATCAGAGCTTCTGTTTGAGCCAATTTAAGATCGCGAGTTCTCTCTACGACATTCTGTTCCAGGTTTTGATTCAGTCCAGATAGTTGTGAACGCATTAGGTTTATTCGATCGGCCAAGGCCAGGGAGAGCAGGACTTGTTGGACAACGTAGCTGTATTTGAAGAGCGTGTGCACCCATTCAGGTCTTGGGAAAAGCCCGGCCGCACAAAGAACAAAGTAAAAAGTGACGGAGACCATTGCACCATATCCCAATAAATACATACGGGCGGGCGAATTCCCGGCCCGCCATGACAGAACACCCGGGATCAACATTGTCGGACCCCAAAGGGCAGCGATTGGAGTGATTACACGATTGATAACAAGTGTATCTAGAAGAAAAGCAGCAGGGACCATCATGACACTCACAGCGACCATTCCCAGTATAAATAACCTAAAGCGCGGAGCGTATTCCTGCAGGCGCAGGAAGGAGTTCGCGAACAAACTAGATAGAATTATTACTAGCAAAGCAAAGACACCAGCGCTGCGTAGAGTCCATGATGGTGATAATGGCCATAAGATAAGCTCGGCATAACCGTCGATAATAGCCACATAGAACAAGACAACGATAGCGGAAAGTACAAACAATAGATAGTCGATACTCTTAACAGAAATAAATAGGAACAGGTTATAAATTATAAGAGCCAGAATCGCTCCATAAGCAAACCAGGTGAAAATACCGTCTGAAATGATACGATTCGTAAATTCTTTCGTGGAATAAACAAAAAGGGGTATCATCATTGACGTTTTCGATTGCGTCCTCATAAAAATCTGTCGTTCATCTCCTGGCGCCATCTTGATGCGAAAAACGAATTCACGGAAGATGATCTCACGTTCATAAGCTGGCTTGTCCATTCCGGTCGATACATATTTAATGAGGTTGTCACCATCAAAAACATACAGGTCAATATATTGCATACGCGGACGAGCCAGATCCAGAAACCATTCATTCGTTTTAGTTGATTGTGACTGAAGTTTGAAACGGGTCCAGAAAGCGGAGCTTGTCAGTCCAAAGTTGGGATTGTTGTCTGTATTTGAGTTGAATTTTTTTGCATAAACACCCCTGATATCGTCAATGGTTAATTCGCCGGTTTTATCTTCAAGTATAGAGAGATGAAGAGCTAATGGTTGTTTATCTGTGTTATCGTTTAATACAACCTGTTCAGTAGCTAACAGTGTATTATTAAACCATGTACAGATTAGGCTCACATAGATTATAGTTCTGACAATTTGTTTCATTTTATATCCCCACTTATGACGCTCTTAATTCCCACAATCATATCTACCTGATTTACAATAAGTCTCATTAGATGCAAAATTATATTGATCAAAGTCCGGATCTTTTTCTATGGATTTACTATATTTTCCCAGAATTCTTCAATTTCTGATACTGTTCAGGATAAAGTTCTTCCATACATTCAGGGCAGACTCCATGGCTGAACAATGCATCAGACCGCCGTTCAATATAAGTTTCAACTTGATTCCATAGTCCTTGATCATCCCTTACCTTTTTGCAGTTCGCACAAATCTGTATCAGTCCCTGTAGTGTCTTGATCTCTTCCTTGGCCTTTTTAAATCCAATATGAGTTTTGATTCTGGCTAACAGTTCAGCTGCTTGAAAGGGTTTGCAAACGTAATCAGCTCCGCCCGCCTCGAAACCTCTCACAATATCATTTGTTGATACTTTGGCTGTCAAAAAAATAATGGGTATTTCTGCTGTTCTGGTATCTTCCTTCAGCTTTTTACATACCTCGAATCCATCCATTCCGGGCATCATAACATCCAGTAAAATCAGATCGGGTGGAATCGCCTGCGCACCTGATAAGGCCAACTTTCCGTTTGGGACGGGTCTAACCAGATACCCCTGTTCAGATAGAAGATTAACCAGTAATCTCAGATTGTCTGGTTTATCATCGACAACCAGGATATTACCTTTACTATTAGCTTCATTATCCATAAAATTTCCTGTTTTTATTATTTGTGATTCTTTTTTAGCCTAACCCTGATAACCAGGACTCCTTTCAGTACTCGCTTGGCGGGTATAAGGTACTAAATGTATGTTCGTCCTAAAAATATTCATCGGTAAATTGTAACTGTTCAACCAAATATTTTTTCAGGTGCCAAAGGTTTGATATTTTAATCAATCCTCAAGCACTTCCAATAGTTTTTCATATTCAAACTGATCAATATTTTGTTGAATTGCACTCGCTAAGGCTCTATTCCGTTCACTTATTTGATCGATCAAACCTTGAATTTTTTGGAGATCAACATGCTGGATAGCCTGTATCATCCCCTTTTTCCATATTGTTGGAATCTCTTTCATTGTCTCACTTGTGATTTTTTGTTGCCCGGGTTTTATTGTATCTGGTGCTTTATCTTGTATTGAGTCTTCATAAATATATTTAACCCCAAGATGTTTCTGCATTTTTTCAAAAATCTCTGATTCTTTAAAAGGTTTTGCGATAAAGTCATCGCAGCCCGCCTTAAGGGCTTCCTCTTTTTTTCCCTCGAAAACGCTGGCTGAGAGGGCAATAACAACAATATCATTTCCTTGAGAAGTGTTTTTGATTTGACGAGTGGCCTCATAGCCATTCATCCCGGGCATTCTGATATCCATCCAAATTAAATGAGGATGCCACTCATTCCATATCTCAACGGCTTTCTGTCCACTTTCTGCTTCCTGAATTTCAAGACCCAATGGGGACAATAACTGTCCCAATACCTGCCGGTTAGAGAGAACATCATCGACAATTAAAATGCGAAGGGGTAAGGAGTCTGGGTCCAAGGCAATCACACGCTGATATAGCGATCCATTTTCCTCAACTTCATTGGGTTCTCCCTTACCAGCATGTATATTGAAATCAATCTGAGTCCCTTTTCTAATTTTACTGTCTACGGTGATCTCTCCTCCCATCAGTTGGACAAATCTACGACTAATAGGAAGCCCTAGCCCGCTTCCTTCATGAGCCTCACGGCCAGTTTGAGATTGAACGAACGGATCAAACAAGTGATCCAATTCCTCCGTCTCAATTCCAGAACCTGTATCTTTTATACTAAACTGAAGATTACTCGTTTCATCTGTCTGGCTTTTACAGGAAACCTGAACGATTACAAACCCTTTGCGGGTAAATTTGATAGCATTGCTAATCAGACTGACTAAAACCTGCCGAAGTTTTGTTTCATCTGTCTGCACGTATCGAGGAACTGTTGATGTTTGGTCAAACAAGATCTCTAGTTCTTTTTCAGCTGCCCGTATCTGGAACATATCTTCCACATCATCAAGCAAGCGATACAGATCAAAATTGACCTTATTAAGCGTGACACGTCCCGCTTCAATTTTGGACATGTCTAGAATGTCATTGATCAAGGTTAGAAGATGTTCGCCATTTCGGTTGATGATCTGAAGTTTTTCTTTCTGCTGAGAGGTCAGGTTTTGGCCATGCGACAATAACTGCGAAAAACCCAGAACCGCGTTAAGGGGTGTCCGGAGTTCATGACTCATATTTGCTAAAAAAGCACTTTTAGCCTGGTTGGCTTCTTCAGCGATATGTTTAGAGGACTCCAATTCTATATTGGCTGATTGCAGCTCAGCGGTTCGTTCATTTACGCGTTGTTCTAGAGATTCATTGAGAATTTGAATCCTTCTCCTTGATTTTATATTAATAAACATTGCGATACCGATCAGCAGAACAGAAATAATAATCGTCAACAACAAGTTCCATCGTTTTCGAAGCTCAATCTCTTTCCCAATGACATCCACAGATTCTGTCAACGCTTTAGTAAAAGCTGTTTCTACCAGAAAAAACTGGTAGGTCCGAAATTCCATTTGATGTAACAAAAAGAACTCGTTTGGACTTAATTCCGCATTCAGCTTTCCAAGTTTATAGGAGAGTTTTCCTTCATTTGGCGTTTTCGAGTATTTCATGTAAGCGTCCATAGCCACTTTAATTTCTTTCAACAGCGACTTTGGCAGTTGCCACCAGGTTTGGATTTGGTCCAGATTCTCTGCAATTTCTTGATCCATCTCTCTCAAGGATTTTGATGAAAGTTGTTTTTGAAGTGAACTTTCAAAAACAACTACAGCATCATTCCACTCTTTTCTCTGTTGAATTAAGTCTGTTTCAACAATCAACAACGCTTGTGTATGCCGGTGAAGCTGGTTCCATTTCAAAATCAATGAATTCATTTCTGAATTGATCCTTTCCAGTTTATTTGCATGATTGTAGTTATAAAGAATCACTCCCAGAATAAAAAGGAAAATCACTACCAAATAGAATGATAAAAAAGAAAATTGATTTTTATTTTTCATAATTGAGTTCAGCTGATAGCCTATTCTTCTATTTGTAATTTTTGATCCAGCTCCTCAAGTGCCTCTTCAGGAGTTGAGACTCCACCAAGAACTTTAGAGACAGCTATATAAAAAGCATCGGAGGTTTTCAAATCGAAGTCTGTATCAGGTGGAGCGACGATCGTCGATGTTGTATTTGTAAACTGAGTAATTTTATGTGTCATTGGATGAACATTTTTTGGAGAACTCCCTTTAATTGAAATCAGATCACCTTCTGTGTTAAATAGGCCCGCTATTTCAGGGGAAGTGATATATCTGAGGAATTTGACGGATTCATCAAAATGTTTTGTTTTTGCATTGATGATAAATCCTATATTTAAACCTAGAATACTCGTTTGATCTCCTTTTTTTCCAGGGATGGCCGGTAGATTGAAGAAATCATATTCAAACTCTTTTGAAGATTCATCCTGTATAATTTCGACTACCCAGCTACCCAAAGCATGCATAGCCCCTTTTCCTTTTATCCAGTTGATCGTTCCTTCATCAGATGTATTTCCATTAACATCTTTATTTATATAACCTTTATTCCAAAATGATTGTATATACCGAAATGCCTCAATAAAATCAGGTCGATTGAATTTTCGTTTAAGCTTTAATGCCTTTTTGTACTCTCTTTCTCCAACAATTCTGGATACTAAATGCCCCATAATATTTCCTGCCGGCCATAAATCCTTATTTCCCATGTACAACGGAATAATTCCTGACTTTTTGAGTTTTTCGCACACAATTTCGAACTGATCCCAGTTGGCTGGGGGAGTAATTCCATATTTTTGAAAAATTGTTTTATTGTACCAGATAACACTGGATACCTGATTGGAAAACGGAATCATAAAGACTTTACCACTCACAAGTAGTCCATCCCACGAGCCTTTCAAAAATCTTTTTTTCCAATCACCTTTATTCAGTTCTTCCGTCAAATCGCTGGCATGGCCTTCCTTCATCCGCAAAGCAACTCTCTCTCCACCCCATTCAAAATAAATATCCGGATTTTCATATAATAGCATTGAGATCAAACCACTGGTTTCATAATGATCCTTATCCATTCCCAAATATTGAACAGTGATTTGGCGATTTTTTATTTCAAAATCTGCAGCTATTTGTGCCCATACTTTTTTTTGTTCATTTCCTATTTTAGCCATTGCGACTTTCAGCGTTATTTGTTCAGGCTTCTGGGGTTTTTCGCAGCTTGTGATTAAGAGAAAACAAAAAACACTGATCAGGACATTCGACAGTATTGTGTATTTTTTTTGACTATTCTTGATTTTTTTAGTGTTGCCTGCCTTGTATAGATTCATGTTATAATTGACATTCATTTTTATATCCCTTTCATTATTAGATCACTGAAGCGCAGTTAAAATTGCCTCATATTCAAACTGATCAATCTTTTGCTGAATTGCATCTGCCAACACTTCATTCTGTTCACGGAGTTGCGCAATCAACTGAACCATTTGGTCCATGTCTACATGCTCAATCGCCAGCTTCATCGCACCTTTCCAATCCGAGGAGAGAACCTGTATCTCTGCTAAGAGATCTTCATATTTGTGTGTGGAGATTGAATCAATATTATTACTGGAAACCTCATAAATATAGCTGACCCCAAGGTGTTTTTTAATTTTTTCAAAAATATCAGACTCTTTGAAGGGTTTACTTACAAAATCATCAAACCCTTTTTCAAGGGTCGCTAGTTTTTCCTCTTCAAAAGCACTTGCCGTAATGGCTATGATCACGGGTCTTTCAGAATTGTCGCTACTGAACATAGAGTTGATCTCCCGCATTGCTTCAAAGCCGTCCATTACCGGCATTCTTATATCCATCCAGATAAGGTGAGGTTGCCAATGTTTCCAAGTATCGATGGCTTCTTTACCGTTTTTTACCTCCTTGATTTCAAAACCGACAGGAGATAATAGTCTGGAAAGCACTTGTCTGTTACTTTCGGTATCATCAACAATCAGTATTCGATTTTGTTCAATTCGACCGGATTGATTGGGTATAAGACCCAGAATTCTTCGAGTGTCATGATGAAGTTGCACATCAGACTGTTTTCGTTTTATTAGTCGAACATTCAATGTAAAAATAGAGCCTTGGCCCGGTTTACTCTCAACATTTATATCTCCTTTCATTAACTTCACTATTTTGCGGCTAATTGATAGTCCGAGTCCCGTTCCTTCCTTGGAAGTCTTTGCCACATTGTCTTGGACAAAAGGAATAAAGATTTGCTCTACCCTGTCCGACTTAATTCCTATTCCTGTATCTTCAATTTCAAACTGGATATTGACAATATCATTGATTTCATCAGACTGGTTATCAATCTTTGACCGTACCGTAATTCCACCTTCATCTGTAAACTTCACTGCATTGTTTAGTAAATTAACCAATACCTGACGCAATCTGGTTTCATCTGTCCTTACAAACTGCGGTAAGTCAGAATTGGTTTCAAATCGTAAATTGAGTCCTTTTTTTTCGGATTGCATTTTACAAATATTTCTAACATCCTCCAGCATCAGATAAAGATCAAAATCCGATTCATTAAGGGTAATCTCATCAGCTTCGATTTTAGACATATCCAGAACATCATTTATCAACGCCAATAGATGTTCACCACTGCGATTGATGATTTGGAGGTTTTCCTTATCTTGAACATCCAAATTTTTGCTGTGAGTAATGAGTTGGGAAAACCCGAGAATGGCATTGAGCGGTGTTCGTAATTCATGGCTCATGGCAGCTAAAAATGTGCTTTTTGATCGATTTGCGATTTCCGAGGCTTCCTTGGCTGCCTGCAACACTTCAAAGGTTGCGTACAGTTCCTTATTTGCATCTTCCAGATCTTTCGTTCTTTCTACAATTCTCTCTTCCAAGGAATTCACAAGATCAATATTTTCTTTTCTCATTTCTGAAAAGGCACAGCTGATATCTCCGATTTCATCTTTGGGAATTGGAAGCGGTGTCATCAATCGATTACCTTTTGAATATTCATTCATCTCTTGAACAATAATTTTAATTGGTTTTACGATTCGTTTGACCTGAAAAAAGACCACAACGCAGATAATTAAGCTAAAAATACAGGTGAACAGCAAAATATTTCTGCGTAGTGTTATTAATGAATAACGTTCATCAATATTGTTTTCGAAAATGCTTATTACAAAATTTATTGAGGGAGAACTTTTACTGATTCCGGATTGATAATTGAACGAGATAGTATCCCAATCCGCGATTGAAATGTTTTCAAATGAGGTTGCAATTAATGAATTTTCCTGATGAAGGGAGAGTTCAATTCTATATTGTTTGCTAATTTTTTTTAATAGCTGATTGTCCAGTAAAGCACCAACAACCACTGCACCAACGACATATTCATCGTATTTTAAAACAGGAACTACTGAAAGCAAATAAATGCCACTATCAAATTGCGTAATCAGGGAATTGGATTGTCGCAACAACGCGGCTTGGATGAATGGATAAGTGGAAAGATTGTCACCAAACTGGAATTCTTTGTGACCTCTAGCAACAACGGTTCCACGGGCATTTACAAAGCAAATATAATCAACCCCAGTTTCGATTAACAATCGGCCTTGCTGATACAATTCTTCTGTTTCATTAATTTCCATACTTGAGGCCACCTCTTGTGTATTCGCTAAAATATTCGCAAGTTGCCTGGTATGCTTCAGAGTGTCATCAAAACTTTTAGTGAGGGCTGTCTTTTTGATAATCAGCTCTTTTTGAATTGTATTGTCCAAACGAGCCAATAAATTGCCTATTTGATAAGCGGACAAGCCCATTACCAAAATTAGCGGTATAAGGGTTGATAGCAAAATTTTAGGTAATAATTTCATTGGATTTCCCTTACAACATTGTAGAATTCATCATTGCGAAGACTAAACCCATCAAATGGGAAACCCAGATTCTGCATCTTCCTCAATAATGGAGAATCTGACTTTATCAGCAACAGGGCTTTCCTGATTGCATCACAAAGCTGATCTGAAACATGAGGGCCGGCAGCATAGGCATCCAAGGGAATAGGGTTAGTTTCTGCCAGTACTTTGAAAATATTTCCATGCCTTCGAATCGCACTGGTCAGACTTTCATCCCATGTTGCCCCCGCGTCAATGGAGTGATGAATTAAGGCAGCGATGATATTTTCATGTTTTTTAAGCATAAATACTTCAGAAAAGTAGCTTGCCGGAACAATCCCTCGGGTTTTTAGCAGTGCATTGGGATAGAGATATCCTGATGTTGATTGATACGATGTGAATGCAAACTTTTTCCCTTTTAAATCAAGAAGTGAATTAAAGGGAGATGTGTATAAAGAAATGATTACGCCCTTATAATGATCACGGACGGTGCCTGTTTCATCCTTTTTTAATAAGGTTAAGATATATTTTAAACTAGGTATCTTCTTTTTGGTTTCCACGTAGGAAAGTGGGGAGAAAAACCCAATATCAATTGTTTGATCCTGAATTCTGAGACTTAATTCTTCATAGGTTCTGGAAACGCGGAAAACGGTTTTTTTTTCAAGCGTCTTACTGAGATGCTCCATGAGCGGGGCAAACATTTTTTGAAGGTTTTCGGGAGAATCCCAAGGCGTAGTGCCGATAATGAGCTTTTGATCGTCGGCAGACGCTTCAAATGGTGTATAAAAAAGCAATAACAACAATAACGGTAATAAATAGATATTTTTCATAGTTAGTCGCCTAATTATTGTTTTTAACCTTTCTGATAATATCATAAAACTGGTCACTGCGAATGGTGTATCCACCAATTCCCACACTACCCTGATGGGTTGCTTGAAGAGCAGATGATTCAGGTGTTAACCGGATCAAAATATCCTGGATTTCTTTACAAATTTCATCCGATACATGAGGTCCGGCTGCAAAAGCGCCATTTGGAATAGGCGGTGACTCGACAATAATCCGAAAAACATTCCCATATTTTGTGGTTTCCCGTGCGATATGATTATCGAAGGTAGCACCGGCATCAATGGAATTCTTAACAATGGCGCTTGTAATGCGGCTATGTTTTTTTAGCCAAAACAGTTCTGAAAAATATGTTTGTGGATCAAAGCCTCTTTCCTTTAAGATATAGTTTGGGAAAATGTAACCCGATGTTGATTTTTTGCTCGTGAACGCAAATCGTTTTCCTTTAAGATCCTTCAGAGTGTGAAATGGTGAATTTTTGGACACGATAATCACACTTTTATAATGGTCACGCATTTTGACATTCGGGTTTTTGTGGACTGTTTTTCCAGTTGCGATATATCTTAAACTCGGTATTTTCTCTTTCGCTTCCACATAAGCATTTGGGGAAAAATCACCCACATCAATCAATTGACTTTGAATTTTGTTTGAAAGATCCTCATAGTCTTTTACTACAATTAAAATTGCTTTTTTCTTCAGTTGCTTTCCTATGTATTGGATTAATGGGTTGAACATGTCATACATTTCTTTAGGATTTTGCCATGGATTCACACCGAAAACGATTCGATCACTGTTCGCGAAAATTTGAGGTGTAAGATTAAACCATACAAAACAAAAAATTAAAAAATATTTTAACAATTTCATATTCATCTCACCATAATGGTTAATTTTTTTTTGGTTGTCTAAATCTTTTTTGAGCCTAAAGTCATGCTGTTATTCTCATAAAACTGGAGCACAGCATTATCATTAAATGCATTACTTTCCTGAAACTGAGTGGGTCGCCACCATTTGGCCTTTAACAGATTCTGTTCGGCCTGTAGATGGTCAGACTCCGAAACACTCACCATAGGTGTCTTCCATGAAATCGATTGATTGCTGATATTAAAGACGGTGTATCGCATGGGGTGAGAATTAAGGGCAGGTGCAATAAAATATGTCACGCCGTTGATTTCTTTATAATTAAGCCCGATATGCCTGTGACCAGTAATGGCCACCGGTGCAGCGTTTGCGTGTTTTGACAGGATAGCCCGGGCTTCAGCAGCATTATTAATACAAAACCCTTGCTTGGTACCACCGGGCAGCTCATCTGCAGACCATCTGATGAAATTATGGTGCATGAATACCAGATTTAATTCATTGCTGTGTTTTGTCAGTTGATTGTCCAACCATTTAAGTTGTTCCTTGGGAAGCACCCCGCCCCATGCTTTAGGATCAAGCGGTAAACAGGCGTCCAACGCTATAAGTCTTAGCCCCGGTTTTATCCGAAAGGCATAGTATCTCTGATTGGAATCATTATAGCCATGACCATTAAAAAATTTCACAAACTCTTCAATGGTCAAGTAGTTGAATCCTTTCCTACGATACTTAGGGTTGGCCGGCATATAATCGTGATTACCGGCAAGCACATAATAGGGCATTGTTAGCAAATCCAGATGTTTTTTTATCTCCCGGGCGTTGTTCACTTCACCATCCAAAAGCAAATCGCCGGTGACCATTATAAAAGAGAGATTTTTTTCCTGGTTCAGATCTGCCACCGTTCTTTTAACGCATTCGCTACTAATAGCACTCATTTTCATCCCGTTTTTGCCATCGATATCAAGGTGAGTGTCGGTTATCACGGCAAATCTTAAAGGATCAAAAGGTGTATCGGTCGGAGTGGCAAAAGCTTTTGTCCCAAAATTTATTGCAATTGCAGCACTGAGGGCAGACATACTTGCTTGCTTTAGAAGTTCGCGTCTAGATAAATTATTATCTTTCATTTTTCCCTTTATTTTAGTGTTTCCAAAATCTTTTCATATTCAAACTGATCAATCATTAGTCGAATAGAATTGGCCAGGGCTGAGTTCTGATCACGAATCTGCTCAATGAGAATATGTATTTGACTAAGATCCACATGCTCAATAGCTTGTTTCATCTTCACTTTCCATTCAGAAGGAATATTCTTCAGCATTTCCGGTGAGAGGCTTGTTTGCTTGTCTGTTGTTGACTCTGGGAAGCCATTTTGAGCTAGATGATCATAAATATATTTGACACCCAGATGCTTTTGTATTCGTTCAAAAAGTACAGATTCTTTGAATGGTTTGGCAATGAAATCATCGCATCCAGATGCTAACGCATCATCTTTTTTATCCTCAAAAGCAGACGCTGATATGGCAATGATAATTAAGTTTTTTCCTGTCGAACTGTTTTTCATATGGCGAGTTGCTTCATAACCATCCATTACGGGCATTCTGATATCCATTAGAATCAAATGAGGGTGCCATTTATTACTGATTGCAATAGCCTCCCGCCCATTTTGTGCTTCCTGTACATCAAATCCGATGGGAGCTAGTAGTTGTATCAGTAGCTGCCGATTAGAAGTGATATCATCCACAACTAAAATCCGATAGGTCTCTTTCGATTTGAGTCCAATAATACGGCAGTTGGGCACCGTCGTAATTTTATCAAGATTTCCTTCCTTTAAAATAATAGTAAATTGGAAGTTGGTGCCTTGCCCCACCTGGGTTTTAACATTTATATCCCCCCCCATTAAGTTGACAAACTTTCTACTGATAGAAAGACCCAACCCGGTCCCTTCATGGGATTTTTGATCGGCACTCAATTGCACAAACGGCTCAAATAAATGTTCAAGATCATCAGCTTGAATGCCAGGACCGGTATCTATAATTTCAAATAGGAGGCGGTCTAGGTGTGGTTGCTTTTTGTTTTTCTCAATATTAATTTTTACTGAGATCTTGCCTTCTTCGGTAAATTTCACTGCATTACTAATCAAGTTCATCAATACCTGCCGAAGTTTAGCCTCATCTACCCTGATAAATGGGGGAATGATATCGGACTGTTCAATTTTTAAGGTTAATCTCTTTTTCTTAATCTGGACTTTAAACAGGTTTTTGATATCTGTTAATAGAGCCGGTAGGTCGATGTCATTTTCCTTAAGCGTTATCTGGCCAGCTTCAATCTTTGACATATCCAGAATGTCGTTGATGAGTGTAAGTAGGTGTTCTCCACTTCGATTAATAATTTGGAGGTTCTCTTTTTGTCCTGGATTAAGATTCGGGCTATTGGACAAAATTTGAGAGAATCCCAGAATGGCATTCAATGGTGTCCGCAATTCATGACTCATATTAGCCAGAAAAGCGCTTTTGGCCTTGTTGGCTGCTTCAGAGGCGTCTCTGGCTTTTTGCAGTTCATCGTAAGCTATTTGCCTTTCCGTGATATCTCGTACTAGAGCATACATGAGCTTTTGGCCTTTCCAGGTGAAAGGGCCAGCTGATAATTCAACGATAAACACGGTTCCATCTTTTTTTCGGTGGTATCTTACCGGAATGAAAACCATGCCAGATTTAGCTGATTGATTAATCGCCTTTTGAGTAGAATTCTGTTCGGCACTTACATCAGCAGTTGTCATACTGCCAATTTCACCTTTCTGATACCCATATAATTTTAACCAGGCATCATTCGCATCGACTATTATTTTTGTTTCTATTTCAAAAATACAGATAGCATCAATCTCATTAGTGAAAAGAGCACGGTATCTTTCCTCACTTTCAATCAGTTCCTGCTCAGCTTTCTTTCTATCCGTGATATCTGAACCAATGCTTAAGACCCCAAGAAGATCACCCTGCTCATCTTTAAATATCTTATTTGACCAGGCGACCCATACTCTTGTGCCGTCTTTTTTCATATTTTCATTCACATGATATTCATATTTATGTGGATGCTGACAAATGTCATTTATCAATGGTCGAAGATCCCGTCCGGTGGTTTCAGTTTCTGGGGCAATTGTGCCCACAACATGTTTTCCAATTATTTCATTTTCGCTAAAACCAAAAAAAGTTTGTGCATATTCATTGAAAAAGGTGACCTTTCCTTTTGTGTCCCAGCCTAAGAAAATACTATTTGCATTCTGCACCAATTCACGATATTTTTCTTCACCTTTGCGATGGGCCTCTTCGGATTTCTTACGTTGTTCAATTTCTAATGTAAGCTGTTGATTTTTTTTCACCAGTTCATCTGTTCTTTGGGCGACGAGTTCCTTAAGGTTATACTGATGATGTATTAGTTCCTCATTTTGTAGACAAGCATTGCAAGCAACTGCCAGGTTTTTTAGAATTGGGTCAAGGGATTTAATAAACAGAGGATCTAAATCTCCGTTATTCAGTAATACAATTACCCCAAAATCAGGCAATTGTAATACATAATAGCTCTCATTACCTGTCTGCCCGATAAGAGGGAGTGTCTTGTTGAAATCGGCCAATTCTTGGTAAGACATGTTTGATGAAATTTGTCTTAATACTGTTTGATATGAACTTATACGATAAGTATCTCTTGGAATTGTGATAACATTTTTTATGCAATATTTCCCATCACTTTTTTTTTCAAAAAAATGGACGCCACCAGCGGGACATTTCATTTTTTTTAGTACTGCTGTCAGGCAATGTCTCAGCATTGTAGTCAAATCTAGACTAGTGCCAATTGACATGGCTAATTCGTAATGAATTTGAATAAAATCAGATTTTAAAATCATAAGTCACCTAAAATTCTAACAACACATGTTTTATTGTAAAGTTCCATATAGTCTTTACCACAACTAGCAATTTCACCTAACGTCAATTTAACTTAGTGCTTCTATAACCTGCTCATATTCAAACTGATCGATTCTGGCTTGAATTGCGCTTGCTAATGTATCATCCTGCTTGCGTAATTGATTAATATATATTAATATTTCCTCTAAATCTACATGTTCAATTGCTTGAATCATGCTTATTTTCCATTCAACAGGAAGATCATTTAGTTTTTTAGCCGGAAGTGTTTGTCTGTGATTCTCTAATAATATGTCTTCTTGTCGAGGGAGTTCCTTAATAACATACTCCAGTCCCAGATGTTTTTTTATCTTTTCAAAAACTTCTGATTCTTTGAATGGCTTGGCGATGAAGTCCTCGCACCCCGCAGATAAGGCATCTTCTTTTTTATCCTCAAATACAGAAGCCGAAACCGCAATGATAGTTGTTTTTTTACCTTGGGAAGCCTTTTTGATTTGACGCGTCGTTTCATAGCCATCCATACTTGGCATTCTGATATCCATTAAAATCAGGTGAGGTTGCCACTCTTTATTCATTGCTATCGCTGCCTGGCCACTTTCTGCTTCCTGGATGTCAAATCCAATGGGAACTAAAAGTTGTCTAAGTAAATCACGATTTGAAGCAGAGTCATCCACGATAAGAATCCGATAGGTCATATCCGATTGCAGTCCAATAATTTGAGAGGCGGCCGCAACTGTTATCTTTTCGGGATTTCCTTTCTGAACATCAATCATAAACTGGAAAGTTGTCCCGTGTTCCTCCTGACTTAACACGTTGATATCTCCTCCCATTAACTCGACAAATTTTTGGCTGATTGGGAGTCCCAAGCCTGTTCCTTCATGGGATTTTTGACCCACAGAAGTTTGGACAAAAGGATCGAACAATTGTTCCAAATCACTAGTAGCAATACCTGAACCTGTATCTGCCACTTCGAATCCTAATCTGATTTTTTCATTTTCCGCCACTTGTTTGTTTTGCCAATCAGTCTTGATACCTACACGAACTGTTATACCTCCTTCTTCTGTAAACTTCACTGCATTTCCAACCAGATTCGTCAAGATTTGTCGTAACTTTGCTTCATCAGTTCGAATAAATTTTGGGATATTGGCGGATGGTTCAATAGTTAAACTCAGTCCTTTATTTTCTACCCTTACTTTAAATAAATTTTTCACATCATCTAACAGAGCAAACAGATCCATGTCATTTTCTTTAAGTGTAATTTGCCCAGCCTCAATCTTGGACATATCCAAGATGTCATTGATGAGAGTTAGAAGATGCTCCCCACTTCGGTTAATGATTTGCAGATTCTTTTTCTGTTCGATTTCTAAATTTTCACCGTTAGCCATGATCTGAGAAAATCCCAAAATAGCATTCAATGGTGTACGCAATTCATGGCTCATGTTTGCTAGAAATGTGCTTTTCGCCTGGTTAGCAGATTCTGCTTTTTCTTTGGCAAATTTGAAATTTTCTTCCAACTGTTTCCGTTCGGTAATATTTCTGAGGATCACCAGCATGCCTACTGGCTGGTCTTCAATGTCATGGAAGCGTGAAGCGCTGATACTGACATCCAGTACTTCTCCATCTTTGGTATATCTTCTAGTTTCAAAATCACTGACAGGAATACCATCTTTGATGACTTTCATTATATTTGTCATTGTGATCTCACTTTCAGAGTCTGGTGTATAAGGAACTCCCTCAATTATCTCATCAAGAGTCCACCCAAATGTGCGAACAAATGCGGGATTTATATATTGTGTTTTGCCATCATTGTCATATGTCACAATTGCGTCTGGCGCCGATTCGAGTAGTGAGTGGTAAAGCTCTTTTGTTTTGTGAGTTTCCTCATACTGTTTTTTGTAAAGTTCCTGACTCTCCTCCAGTTTTATGGTTCGTTCGACAACCCTCATTTCCAACTGTTCTTTGCTTTTATACAGTTCGGAACGGGTTTGAACTAAATTCTGAATCATCGTTGAAAATGCATTTCCGAGTACTTTTAGTTCATCATTACTTTTTACATTAACCTTGATTTTAACATTTTCAAGATTATCCAGTTGCACCTGTTGTGTCGCATAGGTCAGTTCAGCTAATGGACGGCTGAGCAGTACTCTGGAAATCCATAAAAACAGTATCCAAAACCCAATGATTTTGATACCCGCATTTATGATCAGAAATAGAAAACTGAACTTCACTTTATCAATGACAACGAATCGACTGGAGTAAATGGTTACAACACCGACCAGAAATGATTTATCCCCTCGCTTATGAATAACCCGAAATGTATTCCAGAATAGACCGGAAGAGCTCTCAACAATTCCCGAGATGGTAGTAGGTTTGTCGAGAAACTTGGTTTTTATTTGAGGTAAAACTTGACCCATTTCTCCTAACATTATTCCTTTGGGAGTAACGATTTTAACGCCGACAATATTAGGTAGTTCCATTATGCCCTTAAGTGTGGAATCTAATTGGGCTTTATTCATTTCCCATAATGCCTGCTCTAAAGAAGGCTGAAATGTTTTCTCAAGAATTACTAATTCTTGAAGAACCAGGTTTCTGGTATGCATATATTCAGCAACCATATGGGTTACAGTTACAGTTGTTGCTAAAATAAGATAGAAAGAAAATACCACCTTTAAAAGTCTGGTTGCGATAGAATCTTTAAGGGGTACTAACGGAATACGCATTGAACTACCTTCGAAATTGTTGATTTGTAATAAAATTAAGGGTTGTACCACAGCTCTTTTTGATCAAGAAGAGTCTCCGGAGATAATAACGGATTTTTGAGTCTAAAGATTCGCCTCTCTTTCAATTTTGCTAACTCAAGAACTTTTGCAATGGTTGGGTGGTTGAAAAAAAGTTTATTAAATGATCCATCTTTGATAGCGGCCCTAAATCCTCGTTCAATCCGGTCAGCCAGTTTCTGGTTCTCCTTTGCAGTAAAAATATAACCTGGAGCCGGATAATGAATCACCAACTTTTTTTCCACAATTAAAGTAGGATCTTTAACATCATCAAGTTCTCTCCAAGGTTCATGAAGTCCTCTGGGGAAAAAATCAAATCGTCTTGCTTTGAGCATGTCGAACAGTTCTTTATAGCGTGAAGACCCTACCACTTTGAAACCATTTGTTCGCAGAATTTGAGTATCTGGCCAATGTGCCCCTTGTCCAGCCCACAGTTTTTGAAAGTCCTTCAAGGTTTGAGTCCGCTCCGAAAAGTCCGAAATCATCAAAATTTGGCTTTTTCGAGGGTCTCTTTACCATTCGTTAGGTTGATTTTTTGAATCCTCGTACGATATTTGAGTCCGAGTTTTTCCCGAGATCGAAAAAATGACTTTTCGGAGTGGACTCAGGTTTTAATAGCTGAAAACATTTTCTGATCATTTCGATTAATAATTGCGAGTCGGTAACCATACATCCCCTTGAAAACAGGAATACGAATGGGATGAAAATCCTGCTCCCGTTCCTTTGATGTCATTGTCATGATTAAACTCAGATACCCCTGTTTGACCAATTGAAGATTTCTTGCTTGTGTTACCCAGTCTTTTTCAAGTTCGATTCTAAATGGACCTTCTGTATCTTCTGTCTTACCTAAAATCAACTGTAACAATTGATATTTATATTCTTTGCTCGGTATATAGTTTGATGACGTTTTACTGAGGGAACGAATTTTTATGATTAAAGGTTCTTTAGCAGATACATTTGCAAAAAATAAAAAGCTAAACCCAATTATCATGCATAGTATTAGAGCAATTTTTAGTTTCTGTGATACTTTCATCTTCACCTTCGCTGATTGATGTTAAATTACCAACACCCTTTTCACTATATTTCTGAAATTTTTAATTCGATTATAATTTCAGTTCCATGATCATTTGAGTTTTCTTCTTTTTGTTTGGAGGTAACACTAATTTTTCCTCCATAGATATCGATAAATTTTTTAACCAGAGGCATTCCATAACCGGTTCCTCTTTCTCCTTCTGTGCCTTGCCTATTCGTCTTCTTGTTTTCATCAAAAATATCTTTAACCAGCGCCTGGGGCATTCCTATTCCAAAGTCCTTGATCTTCAATATAACATAATTATTTTTTTCTTCAGCTGTGATTTCAATCTTTGAACCAGGGAAGGAGAATTTAATAGCATTTGTAAATAGGTTATTAACTACAGAATTAACAAATGACGTTTTTTCAACGACGACTTTTGTTTGTTCATCAATTTTTATATTCAATCCGATATTTTTCTTTAAAAACTTTTGTTCCAGAATATCGTGGGATCTTTTGATCAAATTTTTTAAATTCGATTGTTGAATTTTCAACTTATGTTTCCGATCATCCAGCGATCTCATTTCGCCTACCAGGTTTATTAAATTCAATGTATTACTTAAGCCTTTGTTTATATGAACTTTAAATTCGTCCATCAAAGAAGGATCATCGAGAATTAGCTCCCACATCCCCATACTTGCTGATATTTGGTTATTAAGATCATGGCACAGAATCTGAAGTAATTCCTTTCGTTTGCGACTCTCTTTGATAACGGTTTCCTGACTGAATTTTAAACTTAAATGTGTATCAACCCGAGCAAGTAGTTCTGATTGATTAAAGGGTTTTGTAACATAATCAACAGCTCCGAGGTTGAATCCTTTTACGATATCTTCTGTTGAGGTTTTTGCCGTTAAAAAGATAATGGGGATATTTTTTGTTATGGATGATGCTTTAAGTTGATGGCAGGTTTCAAATCCATCCATCTCCGGCATCATAACATCCAGTAGAATCAAATCAGGTGGAATTGCTTGAGAACCAGATATGGCTAATTTGCCATTCGGTACAGGCCGAACTTGATACCCTTGTTCTGATAGAAGATTAACTAAAAGCCTTAAATTATCCGGCTTATCGTCGACTACTAGAATATTCCCTCTGTTTTTCACTTTATCATTCATAAGTTTTCCAATATTTCAATTTTAAGTTTGATCAGCACTGTGTATTACTCTATTTCGGCCCTTTTCCTTTGCCTTATATAATTGATTATCAGCTGAAGCCAGGATAACAGAGGGTTTAATCTGTTCATCGGGAACCATGGTACACACACCAAAGCTGGTAGTTACGACTTTTTTAGTGAGTGATGACTCATGAGGGATATTCAGTTTTTCAATTCCCAGACAAATCCTTTCAGCAATTGTTTTTGCAATTTCTGTATCTGTGTTTCCCAATATCACAGCAAATTCTTCTCCGCCATAGCGAGCTGCCAGATCACTCGGTCTTTTACAAAATTGTGTCATTGTACTCGCTACCTTTTTAAGTACCATATCTCCTTTTTGATGACCATATCTGTCATTATACAATTTAAAATGGTCAACATCTGCCATTATTAAAGATATGGGCATATTTGTTCTTTGACATCGCTTCCACTCAGAATCCAGAAATTCATCAAAACTCCTTCTATTTGCTAATTCTGTTAATCCATCCCGTATTGACAAATCGTACAGTTGTTTTGTTTTTTCCCTCAATGTAAGGTGTGTCTTAATTCTCGCCAATAGAATTTCTTGATTAAACGGCTTTGTGATATAGTCCACTGCCCCGATTTCAAACCCTTTAACTACATCGTTGGTATCACCAAAAGCGGTTAAGAAAATCACAGGAATTTCAGCTAAATTGGGAATTGCTTTAAGCCTTCTACAAACTTCATATCCATCCATTTCCGGCATTTTAATATCCAATAAAATCAAGTCCGGTAAAATCGCCTGTGCTCCGGAAAGTGCCAATTTTCCATTGGGAACCGGACGTACATTATATCCTTTTGTACTCAATAAAGAGCTGAGATATTTTAGATTCTCATATTTGTCATCAACAACCAAGATGTTGTTTTGATATTCACTTTGTTTGAAATCCATATGATGCTCCTGTTTGACTACCATTTCTGACCTTGGATATTCTCAGAAAAACCCAGAGAATTTATATTTTTAGAGATTAATCGATTGAGTTCTTCAAACATTTCCTCAAATTCTGTAGATTTATTAAAAAAACGAGATGCTCCCAAACTCAAGCATTTTTTTCTATATTGAGGGTAAATATAATTTGTAAACATCAAAATGACAGGGCCGAATTCATTTTGTGAGATATCTTTAAGTACTTGAAATCCATTTTTATGGGGCATCTGAATATCTAAAGTAATAATGTCAGGTTTGAATGCGTATGATTTTTCTAATGTTTCCACTCCATCTGTGGCCTGTTGGACATTAGTCGAACGGCTAACTGTTTCGATAAATCCGATCAATCGGTCCCGAATTAACTTTGAATCATCCGCGATGAGAATTTTCATAGTATTTTCACTGTCGATAAATTAGATAAATATGGTTGGTGCCTGGATTGGTCTTTTGTTTTTTTTTATTAATTATATCCTATGAAATAATCTCTGGACTGTAAATCAGACAAACACTATTTACGACGTAGGACTGTGCCCCATTTTTGTCAGTGTTTGTCTGACAAAGTGCACTTTTTTTAAGACGCTATGAGATGGATTAGTTATGTCAGGTAGGTGGTGAGAGATAAGGTAGGAAGCTATTTTAATTATGTCACAATGTCGTGTTTTATTGCATATCGAACGATTTCTGCATTCTTTTTTAGATGTAATTTGCCCAACACCCGAGAACGATAAGTGCTGATTGTTTTTACACTCAGATGGAGTTCTTCAGCAATTTCACCAACGCTACTTCCTTGGGCAATCATGTGCATCACTTGATATTCCCGGTCAGAAAGCGTTTCATGGATAGAGACGTCCTCTGCTTTATCCAGATAAAACGCCAGTTTTTCTGCCAAAGAGTGTGTCACGTATTTTCCACCGAGGGCAACTTTACGAATAGCGGCAATGAGTTCTTCTGAAGCACTGTCTTTGGTCAGGTAGCCGGAAGCACCTGATTTCAAGGCTCTAATGGCGTACTGCTCTTCTGGATACATACTGAGCATCAACACATAAAGCTCAGGCTGTGTCTGTTTCACTAATTTAAGGATACTCAAACCATCGGTCTTTGGGAGTCTGATATCGAGTAAAACGACATCAAATTGATTTTTTTTAATTTTCAATAAAGCCTCGTCACCGTCCCCTGCCTCATCAATCACGGAGATGTCATCCGTTCCGGCCAGTATTTGTTTTAGACCATCTCGAACGAGTTTATGATCATCAACAATTAGAATGCGAATCATTATCTGTTTTTTTCCTTTGAATCAGTAGGAACCAAGACAGTTACAATCGTCCCTACTCCTGTTTTACCTTCGATTTTAACTGTTCCTTTCCAAGGATAGAGTCGTTCTTGAATTCCCATTATACCGAATGATTCCGTTGCGTTTACTTCATCTTGAGTTATACCTCGTCCATTATCAGAAACCTTTAGTTCAATAAAGTTTTTTTGTTCGACCATACTGATATTTACATCTGTTGCCCCGGAATGACGAGCAATATTCGATAAAATCTCCTGATAGATTCGGAAAATAGCAGTTGTGATTTCTGGATTAAGATCCAATGTTTCAATCGATGGTAAATCTATCTGACATTTAATTTCTGTTCTTTCTTGATATTCTTGCGTTTGCCATTCTATTGCGTCAATCAAGCCTAAGTCATCTAAGAGGCCAGGTCTTAAATTTCTGGAGATTCGTTGAACCGTTGAAATTGTCCTATTGATCAATTCCAAAATAGTATTTGTTTTTTTTAGCAGCGGTTTTGCATTTTGAGGTAATTGATTCAGCAACCATGAAGCATCAATTTTCATTGCAGTTAGAACATGTCCCAGTTCATCATGAATTTCGCGGGCATTACGAGTCCTTTCTGCCTCACGAACCGCTTCTTGATATGCACTGAGTCTCTGAAGCCTTTGATGCGACTCTTTTAGATTTATTTCTACTTGTTTCCTTTTATCAATTTCATGATATAGCTTTTCATTCGTTTCAGTAAGCGCAACCGTCCGTGTAGACACAAGTTCTTCAAGATGATTACGGTAGTCAGTCAATTCCGACTCTATTTTTTCACGTTCAATAATCTCTTGATGAAGCAGGATATTTTTCCTTTCCAATTCATTTTGAACCTGCCGCAAAGCAATATGAGTTTCGACTCTGGCCAATACCTCATTTTCTTGAAAAGGTTTGGTGATAAAATCTACACCTCCCGCTGAAAATCCTGTTAGTTTATCTTCTGTGTCAGACATCGCACTGATAAAAATTACCGGTATTTTCCGTGTAATTTCGTTTGATTTCAATTGTCTGCAAACCTCAAAGCCATCCATTTCAGGCATTTTTATATCTAGTAGAATTAGATCTGGCGGAATCGCCTGAGCACCTGATAGTGCCAACCGACCATTGGGGACAGGTCGAACGGAATAGTCTCTACTCTTCAATAATTCAGTGAGAAGTCTTAAGTTTGCAGGAGTATCGTCAACTACTAATATATTAGCCTGAGTTTTTTTATAATCTTTGACTGCCATTTATTTGTATTCAAATAATATGTCTAATGAAATCCTAAATATTGAGAAATTGAAGGCGTTAAAAATTATCTCTTTCCATGGATGAGAGAGCTAGTCAGAAAATATGTTTTGTTAATGGTTCATTATACCTCCGCCTAAAGAGGTATAAAGGAGACAAGCGTACTTTTTGAAAAGATTTACGTCAAATGTGAATAGGTTGAAGGACTCCTGTAAAACATATTACAAGTTAGCACCCTAAACGTAGTTATTAGAATTTAGATACGATGTATAAACCCAACATTCAATTGAATGAAAACAGGGAGAGACTTCTTGACTTCACGAAACCATACTTTTATCAACATCTCTATATAAAATTTCATAAAAGAGATGAATAATTAATATGAGTTCTCAAATATTGTAATACTTTTCCGGAACATCAGAACATCCGGATTCCTGAACACTATTTAACGTTGGTGATCCAGCATGCAAGGACCTGTACTCAAAAAAATATTATCCCCCTGGAGGTTCATTTTCAACATTCTAATCCAGGATATGCAAGAGAATAACGCCGTTTTTTCCAAACGACAGTATTATTCGAGCAAAAGAAAAACGCAGTTTACTTGGATAAGGGTCGGCTCAAAAATTAATTCACATTCTGTTTGCAAAATGTCTAGTCTTTTTAGGACTTTTGCAGACAGCCTATGTGAAATTATTTTTGAACGATCCCCAAGTCCGCATCTCAACAAGCCATTAAATATAGGGACCCATATTCTATAATAATATTTCAGCATTCCACTTAACTGCTTTTCAGCATTTTATTTTACCTCGACTAGGCCACCTTGTCGGACGAATACTTACAAAAATAGATGCTTTGTCCTACAGAAGAAATAGTGCTTGTCTGATTTACAACCCTGAATATATTTTAAATAATACTATTGACAGAAGAAAATCAATTTTATGATTGTAACTGTTCAACTAAATACCATGCCTTTGGCAGGGCTACTGCTGAACTGATACTTATAATTTTGGGTTTTGAATTCAATGGGTAATACTCAGATCGTATTTTAGTAACTAAGTGTCTAAAATTAAGGAGATAAAAAATGGAAAAAATAGATTCTTGCAAAATCGTCAACATGCTGCTTTTATTACTTTTAATATTTTCATCGGTTTTAGTTGGCTGTCAAAAAGAGGAGGACGAACCTGATGTTACCGCTGCTCCCACCGCGCCTACTGTCATCTGTTCTTCAATAGATACTGCAACCGATTCGACGACCACCACCTCCTCTACAAATAGTTATAAAATTGTCGATACGAATCAGTCACTCTGTTACAATCAATCTTCAGGCGCCACAGAAACCTGTGTAGGCAGCGGATACGATGCCGACTACAGCGGTAATCAAACCAGTTATACAGTTGGTTCCGGTACAGTCACGGATAATATCACCGGACTGATATGGACCCAGAGTTCTGATACCGATGGCAGTGGATCTGTGGATTACGACGACAAAAAATGTCAAAACGAAGCCGTAACATATTGCAGTGCTTTGTCCGCAGACGGTTATTCTGACTGGCGACTTCCAGACATCAAGGAGGCGTATTCGCTTATAATTTTCAGTGGTAAAGATGCGAGTAACTACCAGGGAGATGATACCTCTACACTGGTCCCATTCATTGACAGTAGTTTTGATTGGGCCTTCGGCGATAAGACGACGACGAATGGTATCGCTGCTGGAGATAGAATTATCGATGCGCAATATGCTACGACTTCGTTTTATGTCCACACAACAATGAATGGCGATGCAACGATGTTTGGCGTTAATTATGTTGATGGAAGAATTAAAGGGTACCCTGCAACCATGAAAAAATTCTACGTCAGGTGTGTAAGAGGAAATACTGACTATGGATTAAACAATTTTCGAGACAATAGTGATGACACAATCAGCGATCTGGCTACAGGGTTGATGTGGCATAAGAACAGCAGTACGTCTACAGATTTTGACAATGCGGTATCAACGTGTGAAGCAGATACTACTGCCAGCAAATCCGATTGGAGACTCCCCAAAGTTAAAGAGTTACAGAGTATCCTGGACTATTCACGTTCACCGGATACAACGAGTAGCGCTGCCATTAATTCCATTTTTAATGCGACCTCTTTTACAAACGAAGAGGGTGAAACGGATTGGGGATACTATTGGTCATCGACAACGCATGTCGACAATGATGGTATCGGTGCTAGCGGTTCTTATGCTTCTTTTGGCCGCGCAATGGGATATTTTAATTCCAGTATTATGGATGTTCATGGGGCGGGCGCTCAAAGAAGTAACTATAAATCAGATCTTGCCTCAAGAGCAGGCGTATCTAACGAAACCGTTAATGGTGTAAAATTTTATACAATGGGACCCCAGGGAGACATTCTAAGAATCAATAACTACGTAAGATGTGTAAGGGACGAATAAGAGGTATCAAGTAACTCCCAAATAGTGATTTTGCTCTTACTTAGGCGTATTTGCATCAATTGCATCATTTGGTATGTATGATACAAATGATGCAACCTACTCCTCTTTCCCTTATATCATTTAATGAATGATACAAAAGAAACTACGTTATTCATGACTTTCGGATATTTAGATAAAACATTGCGTTTATACCAGACTACCCAAATGAAAAATTCATGACCTTACCTTTTGGACCACGGATTTTAAGTCTGTTTAGCTTTTTTACCGCAGACTGAAGATTCTTCATCATTGTTGGATCCTGATGGTTATCCTGCAATA
>Ga0307989_1000085_pt1 | contig 72844 bp, 87 predicted proteins | sample EllFjometagen185_FD_203164 | JGI IMG/M metagenome (GOLD analysis project Ga0307989, IMG submission 203164) | Marine microbial communities from Ellis Fjord, Antarctic Ocean - #185 | ecosystem: Environmental > Aquatic > Marine > Unclassified | place: Southern Ocean | collected 2014-10-08 | reverse complement strand
ATTTCTCGTGATGACCTTATTACGATTAATAGATCACCACGAAATGCTATTCGCATTTCTCGTGATGACCTTATTACGATTAATAGATCACCACGAAATGCTATTCGCATTTCTCGTGATGACCGCCGTCCAGAGACGGCTTCGTTTTTCAAATCAAGTTTGAAAAACATTTTTTTAATAAATTAAAAAAAATTATGACAAAAAATATATTAGTTACAGGAGCCGCTGGATTCATAGGAAGTGAATTTGTAGCAGACAGAGTTGAGAAAGGTGATAATGTTATAGTACTTGATGCTTTAACTTATGCTGGAAAAAGAGAGAACCTAGATTGGATTGATGAACAAAATTGGCCAGGAAAGTACAAACTTATTGTAGGAAATGTTTGTAACACAGAATTGGTTTCTCATTTATTACAAGAAAACAACATTGAATGGGTTGTACATTATGCTGCGGAAAGCCATGTGGATTTATCAATTACAAATCCTGAACCATTTCTTAAATCAAATATAATGGGAACTTACAGCATGCTTCAAGCATCTCTATCTTATTATAAGTCCCTAAATGCAGAGCAAAAAAAAGATTTTAGATTTCATCATATTTCTACTGATGAAGTTTATGGAGATTTTGATGTAGACTCAAAGGAAATGTTTAATGAAATATCTCCTTATAAACCAAGTAATCCTTATTCTGCTACAAAAGCTGGAAGTGATTGTTTAGTAATAGCTTGGGTTAGAACTTATGGATTACCAGCTACAATTAGTAATTGTTCAAACAATTACGGACCAAGACAATTGGATGAAAAATTAATGCCAAAAATAGTTAGAGCAGCTTTTGAAGGTAAGCCTTTAACCATTCATGGTGACGGCAGAAACATAAGAGATTGGATACATGTTGAAGATCATAATGACGGGGTAAGCTTAATTCTAACAAAAGGTAAAATTGGTGAAACATATTGTATGGGTGGTAATGGAGAAAGAAGCAATAAATATGTTATAACAACTATCGCTGAACTAATGGATGAAATGTATCCGAAGAAAGATGGAAAATCCTACACTGAGCAAATAGTTTATACAGAAGATCGAATTGGCAATGATAGAAGATACGCGTTAGATCCTACTAAAATAGAAACAGAACTTGGCTGGAAAAGAAAATATGATAATTTTGAAGATGGTTTAAGAGAGACTATTAAATGGTATGTGAAATACTGGAAGAATAAAAAAAGATAAAATGGCAAATTTAAAACACTCAATACTTAAAAGATTATTTCCAAAACAATATGGGAAAATAAAACCTGATGCAGTTATTGAGTTAAAGCCACACAAATCGACAAAGATTAGGGGAAGGGTTTTGTTTAGTTATGTTATAAGCTCTTTTGGACCAAAGAAAGATTTTTTACACCACAGCAACCATTGGGAATCTTATCATATTGCTAAAATATTCACTGAAATGGGTTATGTTGTTGACGCAATCAATTGTTATAATTCTAGTTTTGTTCCAAATAAAAAATATGATGTTATTTTTAGTATAGACGCTCATTTATATAAACTTGCTGCTCTAATGAATAACAATCCTATTAAATTATTACATCTTACTGGAAGTTATCCGCAATACACAAACAGTGCAGAATTAAAACGGGTTGAAAATTTAGAAAAAAGAAAAAATTGTTTATATTTTCCCAAGAGAATTGATTCTTCTTCTAGTCTATCATATAAATTATTAGAATTAGCTGATTATTGTTCTTTAACCGGAAATTCTCATACTTTGAATACTTTTCCAATAAAGTTAAGAAAAAAAATAACTAGAGTTATTGCTACTGCTTCATTTTTAGATAGAATAAAAATACATACAGAATATGTGCCCAAAGAAAAAGAATTTTTATGGTTTGGTGGTTTAGGAGCCGTCCATAAGGGATTAGATCTTTTATTGGAAATTTTTGTAAAAAATCCACATTTAAAATTAAATATTGTTGGTCTTGTTGAACACGAAAAAGATTTTATTAAAATTTACAAAAAAGAATTATACGAAACAGAAAATATTAAATTACATGGTTTTTTAACTCCCTCAAGCAAAAAATTCAAAGAAATAGTTGGAAAGAGTTTTTGTTTTATTGCACCAAGTTGTAGCGAGGGCATGTCAACTGCAGTGGCGACTATGCTACAATTTGGATTATATCCTATTATAAGTAAAGAAAATGGAATTGATTTACCAAAAGATTGTGGTATATATCTTAATAATTGTTCCATTGATGAAATTGAAGAAAAAATAAATAAAGTTTTAAAACTTACTGACAAGGAATTGAAAAATCAAATTTCTAAAATACAAGGTTTTGCACTTAAAAATTATTCTAGAGAAAAGTTTGATAAAGATATAAGGCAATATTTAAAAAAAGCGGTAAAATAATGAAATTATTAGTAACTGGAGGAGCCGGTTATATTGGTTCACATGTATGTAAAATATTAAAAGCAAAAGGATATTCTCCAATTATTCTCGATAATCTATCTACTGGTCTAAAAGAATTTGTAAAATGGGGTGAGTTTGTACAGGGTGACATTGGAGACACAAAATTAGTAAAAAATATATTTTTAAAACATGATATTAAAGCAGTTTTGCATTTTGCTGCTTCTAAATCAGTTCCAGAATCAAATACCAATCCTTATAAATATTATAAAAATAATGTTGCACTTTCCAATGAGTTTTTAAAAACCATAGTTGATTGTGAAGTAAAAAACTTTATTTTTTCTTCCTCTGCTTCAATATTTGCAACAACAAAAAATGGAAAGGTTGAAGAAAATAGCAAAAAAGAACCTGCTAACCCATATGGTATGTCAAAGTTAATGATGGAAAATATTTTAGATAGTTACGATAAAGCATATAGTTTAAAATCAACTTGTCTAAGATATTTTAATGTGTCTGGTGCAGATCCTGAGTGTGAAATTGGTGATATAATTAATAACAGCCCTAATCTTCTAAACAATATATTTAAAGCAATATTAAACAAAGAGACATTTACGATTTTTGGTAATGATTATAATACTCCGGATGGAACATGTATTCGTGATTATATTCATGTTTGGGATTTAGCTAAAGCACATGTTCTAGCATTGGAAAAACAATTAGAAAAAAACAATTCTGTAAAAATTAATTTAGGTAACAATAATGGCTTTTCTGTTAAAGAAATAGTAACAGCTGTAAAAAAAATAACGGGTATTGATTTTCCTGTAATGATAGGTCCAAAAAGAGAGAATGACGTAGAAACTATGATCGCAGATTATACTTTTGCTAGAAAATATTTAGAATGGAACCCTCAATATACAGATATTCATACACAAATCAAACACGCTTGGAATTGGTGCAAGAAGACAAATAATCTTTAATTTCTTTTATAATTTTTGGCGCTTGTGTATCAATAGAAAAACCCTGTGTTAGATTTCTGTATGCTTCAAATCCTAATTTATCTCTGAGTTTTTTGTCTTTTAATAATTCGATAATTTTCTTAGTCATTTCTTCTACGTCTAAATACGAAACTATAAAACCTGCGTTGTCTTTTACAAACTCTTCTGGTCCGCCAGCATCTTTAAAACATACAATTGGTTTTTTCAAAAAAGCTGCTTCTAGATTAACTAATCCTAATGCTTCTGATCTAGAACACATTACAAAAACATCAAAAATATTCATGTAGTCCAACGGATTTTTGACTTCCTCAGTAAAATGAAAGCGATCTTTTAATCCAGCTTTTTTAACACTATTTAAATATTGTTCTTTGTTAGGATTGTTGGATAAATCTCCAACCCATATAAAATGAACATCTTTCTTAAATTTTTCTTTAATAATTTTAGCCATTTCAATAAATAAATCTACTCCCTTAATCCAATATACCCCGCCTACTCCACCTATAATCAAAGAATCTTTTGAAATATTTAATTTCTTACGAATTTCTTCTTTGTTACTTGGAATAGAATTTGGCTTTTTAATAAAAGAATGAATCGTGGTAATTTTATTTTTTGCAATTTTATAATATTTTATTAAATCATTTCTTACAGCCTCAGAAGCTGCTAAATATTTGTCTGTGTATTTAAGAGCAACTTTAAATTTTGTTGCACTAAACATTTCTATTAATTTCTCTCTTTCCTGAACATAACAGATTTGTGGGCAATTTAAAAATGATAAAAACTTTTGTATTTTTCCATTAGTACCAGTATTAGAAAAGATTAGTTTTATATTTTGTCTTTTTAAATAAAGCTTTAATTTGAGTCGCTTGATCCAATTAATTTTTTTTGGAAAAAAAATTGTTTTACCTAATTTTTTAAATTCATCTACTAAAACACCCTTTTTTCTGATAATTATATCAAATTCTAAATCTGAATTTTCTTTTATCCATTTTAATAAATTTAGCAAAAGAATTGGAGCACCACCTCTAGCTGAATCATGCGAAATAAAAATAATTTTTGGTTTTTTATTTTGTTTATGAAAAAACATTTAAATTAGCTTTTTATATTTACTATTTTTATCTTTAATTTGCTTAACTATTTTTTTAACAAGTTGAGACTTTTTCTTATTAATAACTAAAGTAGTATCTTCAGTTTGGATAACCGCTATATCACTTAACCCTACTACTGCCAAAGCTTGATTTGTTTCTGATCTTATATAGCAATTTTCAACCTCCTCTAAAAAAACATCACCCTTAACACAATTTCCTTTTTCATCTCTAACAAATGTGTTTTCATATAAAGACTCAAAACTACCAACGTCTGACCAAACAATATTCATCGGAACAACAGATGTTTGATCTTTTGTTTTTTCCATCACAGCGTAGTCAATTGAAATATCATTACATTTTTCAAAATCTTCTAAATTCAAATAAATTCTATTATTTTGTTTTTCTGCTTTATGATATGCGCCAAGACAATAGCTGTACATTTCCTTATCAAGCTCTTGAATATTCTTCAATAAAACAGAAGGCTTAAACATAAAAATTCCACAGTTCCATGAATAATGTCCTTCATCTAAGAATTTTAAAGCTGTTTCAAAATTTGGTTTTTCTATAAATTTATCTACTGAATAAGCGTGTTCATTAATCTTTTTACCTCTTTTAATATAACCATATCCAGTTTCTGGTTTGTTTGGAACTACTCCAAATGTAACTAAATGTCCTTGCTCTGCTAATTTTTGCCCTTGTTTAACATATTCAATAAACTTTTCTCTTTCTCTTATATAATGGTCTGAAGATAAAATAAGGAGAACATCGTCTTTAGAGCAATTCTCTTGAGCAAAAAGAGAAATTGCAGCAATTGCAGGAGCTGTGTTTCTACCTACTGGTTCTATTAAAATTTTACCATTTTCAATACCCACACTAGAAAACTCTTTTTCCACAAAATTCACATGACTTTCATTACAAATTGCAAGAGGTTCTGTAAAACACTTATCATGTATTACTCTGTCCAGAGTTTTATAAAATAAACTTTTATCACCAAGAAGTTTAATAAATTGTTTTGGCTGTGTTTTTTTAGAAAGTGGCCAAAGTCTTGTTCCACTACCGCCTGAAAGAATTACTGGAATTATCATATTTAATAAATTAGTTTTTAAATTATAATCTATTTTTATACTTATAAATTTAAATTTCAAATTTTAAACCTTTTAAATATTTAATTTCCACTTGTATAATACTTCTATACTTGTAAATTATACTTATTGACTAATAAAGCTTTGTAATAATGAAAGTATACATTACTGGTGGAAGAGGTATGGTTGGAGCCAACCTTGTTGAAACAAAACCAAAAAATATTACCGTTTTAACCCCTACACATAAAGAGTTAGATTTATTAAATTATGACTCTATCAAAGATTTTCTAGAAAAAAATAAACCCGATTTCATTATTAATTGTGCTGGTAAAGTTGGCGGTATACAAGCAAATATGTCTGATTTATATACTTTTCTCATGGACAATACCATTATGGGATTAAACCTAATCAGAGCTGCAAAAGAAGTTGGAATAAAAAAAATGATAAATCTTTCTTCTTCCTGCGTGTATCCAGTAAATGCTCCAATACCATTTAAAGAAGAATCATTTTTAACTGGAAGTTTAGAACCTACAAATGAAGGTTATGCTTTAGCTAAAAATAGTGTAATGCGTGCTTGTGAATATTTGTCAAAAGAACATTCAAAATTTCAATTTAAAACAATAGTTCCTGTTAATTTATACGGAAGACATGATAAATTTTCTAATAAACGTTCTCATATGATACCAGCTGTAATTAAAAAAATTGCTCAAGCTGTAGAAAATAAAGAAAATATTGTTGAAATTTGGGGAACTGGAAAAGTAAAAAGAGAATTTTTATATGCTGGAGATTTAGCTGAATTTATATGGCATGCAATTAACAATTTTGATAAAATGCCTAGTGTTTTAAATTGCTCACCAGGAATAGATTATACAATTGATGAATTTTATCAAAAAATTGCTAAAACTCTTGGTTATAATGGTAAATTTTCACACAATACTTCTAAACCTGATGGAATAAAAAGAAAACTAACAGATAATTCAAAAATGAAAAAATTTGGTTGGGAGCCAAAAACTTCTTTTGAAGATGGTGTTAGAAAGGCTTATGAATTTTTTAAAAACGAATATAAAGAAAATGACAAAAAATAAAATAGCATTCATTACAGGAACAACTGGGCAAGATGGAGCTTATCTAGCTAGATTTTTATTGAAAAAAGGTTATGAAGTACACGGGTTGAAAAGACGTTCTTCAAGTTTTAACACTTCGAGAATAGATGATATTTATAAAGATCCACATAATCCAAATGTTAAATTTTATTTACACTATGGAGATATGACTGATTCTATGAATTTAACAGCTTTAATTCAAAAAATTCAACCAGATGAAATTTATAATCTAGCTGCACAATCTCATGTGCACGTTAGTTTTGAAACACCTGAATATACTGCAAACTCTGATGCTGTTGGAACCTTACGTATGTTAGAAGCAATACGATTGTTAGGCCTAACTAAAAAAACAAAATTTTACCAAGCTTCAACTTCAGAGCTTTATGGAAAAGTTCAAGAAGTACCACAAAAAGAAACTACTCCTTTCTACCCTAGATCACCTTATGGAGTTGCTAAACTATATGGATTTTGGATAACTAAAAACTATCGTGAAGCTTATGACATGTTTGCTTGTAATGGCATTCTATTCAACCACGAAAGTCCATTAAGAGGTGAAACTTTTGTTACTAGAAAAATCACTATGGCTGTAGCAGCAATAAAAAACGGATTACAAGAAAAGTTATATTTAGGAAATATGGACGCAAAAAGAGATTGGGGACATGCAAGAGATTATGTCGAAGGAATGTGGCAAATTCTACAACACAATAAACCAGAAGATTTTGTATTAGCTACTGGAGAAATGCATACAGTAAGAGAATTTGTTGAAAAATCTTTTGAATATATTGGAGTTGAAATAGAATGGAAAGGCAAAGATGTTAATGAAAAAGGTTATGATAAAAAAACTGGAAAAGAATTAGTAGCTATTGATCCAAGATATTTTAGACCCACAGAAGTCGAACAATTATTAGGTGATGCTTCTAAAGCTAAAAAATTATTAGGATGGGAGCCAAAAATAAAGTTTAAAGAGTTGGTTAAAGAAATGATGGAAAGTGATTTGAAATTAACAATAAATCAAATATAGTGATGCTTATTGGCATAACAGGATCAACAGGCGTAATGGGGAAGCTTCTTTGCAAGAAATTGAAAGTTGAAAATATTAATTTCTCGACTTTTAAAGGTGATATTTGCAATAAATACGATATAGACAATTGGTTATCAAAAAATAAATTTAATGCGATCATTCATCTTGCTGCCATTGTTCCCACGGATAAAGTTAAAAAAGATCCTTTGCCTGCCTATAGTGTTAATGTTGGTGGAACTATTAATCTACTTACCTCAATTAAAAAAAGTAAACAAAAACCTTGGTTTTTTTATCCGAGCTCTTCGCATGTTTATGAAAGTAAAAGCACTCCCATAAATGAAAATGATAAAATAAATCCTATATCTCTTTATGGTTTAACTAAATATATGGGAGAAAAAATTTGTACAGATTTTTCAAATAATGATAACTGTGATTTTCCTATTTGTTGTGGAAGAATTTTTTCATTATATCATAAAACCCAAACAGAATATTCTCTTTATGGAAAAATGCTAAAAAGATTTCAAACTGAAGATTTATCAAAACCATTTTTTGTTTACAATTCAAAAGGTACAAGGGACTTTTTTGATATGGAAATAGCTGTTGATATTATTATAAAACTTATGAAAAAGAAATCTTGTGGTATTTTTAATATTGCTAGTGGAAATGGTGTTTTGATAGAAGAATTTATACAAAGTATTTGTAATCAAACTTTAAATATTATTAGCAATAACGACAAAAATGATATTTTAGTAGCAAATACAAGCAAGCTGCAAAAAGAATTGAATAATAATGAATAATAATAAAAAAGTTTCAATATTAGTGACAACTTTTAATAGAGCTGATAAAGTTTGTAAAGCCATAGATTCCGCTCTTGCTCAAACTTATAAATGTGAAGTAGTAGTAGTTGATCACGGAAGTACTGATAAAACTCCAGAGGTAATAAAAAAATATGGAAGGAAAATTAAATATATTCGTAAAGATGAAGATTTTGGACCTCATTTTTCGTGGCTAGATGGAATTTTACATTGTAATGGAGAATTTATTCATATACAGCATGACGATGATTGGATTAATCCTACTTTTATTGAAGAATGTATGAATCTGTTTAATAAAGATGTTGGTTGTGTTTTTTCAAATGCTGAACTGGTTAATTTAAAAACAAATGATTTAATTGTGCAGTGTAACTTTAAGAAAAAATACAAAACAGGAGTTTATAACAACAAACTTCTCGAAAAGAAACTTATGCAATATAACGTAATTTCTCCCTCTTGTTGTATCTATCGCAAATCTGATCTAATGGATTCAATTATTCAGGGAAAAATACCTCTTAAAAGCAACAAAGTTTATCACGGAGTTGGCTCAGATGTTTTTATGATGTTATTATCAATGCTTAGATATAAAAATTTTGGATATGTTAATAAAGCCTTAGCTTATTTTGGTATTCATGATAATTCAATAACAGTTGATGCTCAAAAAGATAAAGATAGAGCAAAAAAAATAAATGATGCGTACAATATGGTTAAGGTTTATTATTTTGGACTAAAACACATCCAAAAAAATATGAAGAAATATGAAGAAAAATTAAAAAATACTGATGTTATAAATTTAAAATATATTTTAAAATTTAGATTTATAACAAAACCCTTAACAGAATTAATAAAAAAACTTAAAAAAATATAATGAAAGAAAAAATCTTAGTTACAGGTGGTGCAGGATTTATAGGAAGCAATCTTTGCGAAAACTTGGCACAAAATTCTAATTATGAAGTTTATTCACTAGATAATTACTTTACTGGTAGTGAAAAAAATCATAAAAAAAATGTAAAATATATAAAAGGAAATACCAGCGATATAGAAAATTTAATAAAATTTGAACCTTCCAAAGTTTTTCATTTAGGAGAATATTCTCGTGTAGAACAAAGTTTTGAAGATATAGAAAGAGTTCTAAAATTTAACAAAATTGGCACTTTCGCAGTTTTAGAATTTTGTAGAAAAATAAAATGTAAAATAATCTATGCAGGAAGTAGTACTAAATTTGGTGATAGAGGACTTTGCAAAACCGAAAGTCCCTATGCTTGGAGTAAATATTCTAATACAGAATTGGTTACAAACTATGGTGAATGGTTTAAAATACCTTATGCAATAACATATTTCTATAATGTTTATGGTAAAGGAGAAATAAGTACAGGAAAATATGCAACATTAATAGCTTTATTTAAAGAAAAATATAAAAACAATGAAGAAATGACTGTTGTTTCTCCGGGAACCCAAAGAAGAAACTTTACACATATAGATGATACAATAAAAGGCTTAATTCTTGTGGGTGAAAATGGAATTGGTGATAATTATGGAATTGTTTCCCCAGAAAGCTTTTCCATTTTAGAAATAGCAGAAATGTTTAATAAGGATAAAATTAAAATGCTTCCAGAAAGAAGAGGTAACAGAATGGAAGCTGATGTCGTAAGTGAAAAAATAATAAAATTAGGTTGGAAAGCAGAACATAGCATAAAAGACTATATTGAAAATTTCAAAAAATCTTTAACAAATAAAATATAATAAAAATGAAAAATGCAATACTGGACACACCCATATTGTTGATGATTTTTAATCGTCCAAAATATGCACTACAAGTACTTGAAAGCATTCGAACAGCAAAACCAAAACAATTATTCATTGCATCTGATGGCCCAAGAAAAAATAAAGTTGAAGAAAAAGCAATTGTTGAAAAATTGAGAAAAGATATACTCACTGCAATTGATTGGGATTGCGAAGTTAAAACTCTTTTTAGAGATAAAAATTTAGGTTGTTGTAAGGCAGTCGCAGGAGCTATTACATGGTTTTTTGAAAGTGTAGAGCATGGAATTATTTTAGAAGATGATTGTGTTCCAAATAAAAGCTTTTATCCTTTTTGTGAACAAATGTTAAATAAGTATAAAAATGACACACGCATTTCTATGATTACAGGAACCAATTACTTATTTAATAAAATAATAACTGAAGAAGATTATTTCTTTTCAAAATATTACAGCATTTGGGGTTGGGCAACCTGGAAAAGAGCTTGGAATAACTATGATTTAAAAATTAAAAATTGGGAAAAATACAAAAACAATAAAGAAATTACTTTTCTTTTTGAAAATAAAGCTATTGCTAGTAATTTTTCCCATATGTTTGATTTGGTTTCTAATACAGATACATGGGATTTCTCTTGGGTGTATACTTGTATTTTTCAAAACACACTTTCAATCACACCTATAAAAAATCTAGTTAAAAATATTGGCGAAGAAGGAGCACATGCTTCCAAAAATGACCGAAGCACTTTTACTCAAATGCCGACTGAAGAAATTAATGTAAAAAATATTAAGCATCCAAAAGATATTTTTCCTTCTGCATATTTAAATAATATTCAATTTAAAACAATTGGTTTTACAAAATTTAGAAAAACATCAATACTTTTTGAATTAAAATATTATTTACAATTAAGATTTATATTGAAACCTATAGAGAAGTTTATAAAAAAATTATTTAAAAGAATAAAATAAATTATGAAAGTTTTAATAAATCTAATATCTATTTTTATTCCATCAAAAAAAATAAGGCGAAAATTTCGTCATTTTTTTCTCAAAGAATACGTATCTAAAAAAGATTTAATTAAAAAAATAAACAATCAGGAAAACCTTATACAGTCTTTGAAAAAAAGTAGTGTTTTTTATAATGGTAAAGAATTTTTACATATTTTGCCTTACAGTGGTACGGTAAAATTATTGAAAGATAAAATTTTATCAAACAAACCTTTTTTAATTGCAAGATATGGTTCGGTGGAGTTTTCCAATATTACAGATGGATTTTGCAAAACCACGGAAGATAAAAATCGTGTTTTTAAAGAACTTTGTAATAATGCTGGTTTTTTTCCAAACGAGAATGGTTTACTTGATAAATTTAAGAAAACTTATGAAGAAGCAGAAAAAGAAATTGATATATTAGCTGTCTGGATTTATTGTTCTAAACATGAATATTCTGAAGAAGTTAGAATAGAGACACTATCTAATATTAAAATATTATGTCATTTAAATATTTTTTCAAATTTTTTAGGAGTTCGAAATAAAAACAACAATTCTTCTAATTATGAATATTTTATGAAAAACTCTTGGACTTCAGCATTAAAAAACAAAAAAGTTCTTGTTATTCATCCATTTAAAGATTCTATTGAAAGTCAGTATAAAAAACTATCTACATTGGATTTTTTTCCTAAATTCAAAAAACTTACAGTTATTAAAGCAATTCAAACTGCCGCTGATCAAAAAGATGATAGATTTAAAACTTGGTTTGATTCTTTAGACTATATGAAAAAAGAAATTGATAAAGCTGATTTTGATATTGCAATAATAGGTTGTGGATCTTATGGAATGCCATTAGGTGCTTATATTAAACAAATTAACAAACAAGCTATTCATGCTGGAGGTGCAACTCAGCTCCTTTTTGCAATAAAGGGTAGAAGATGGGTAGATAGATATAAAGAAGATCTCGTTGGAGATTATTGGACATATCCTCTAGAAAGTGAAAAACCAAAAGGATTTGAAAAAGTAGAAGGTGGAACATATTGGTAAAATTTAAATAAAATAAAAAATGAAAAAAGTCTCAATAATAACAGTCTGCTTTAATCCCATAAAAGCTGGAAGAAAAGAATTCTTCAAGCAAATGATTGAGTCTGTTCAAAAACAAACTTATTCGAATATTGAACATTTAATTATTGATGGGGCCTCAAATGATGGCACAGTTGAATATATAAAGAAACTTGTAAAAAATAAGAAAAATATAAAGTTTATTTCTGAACCAGATACTGGTATTTATAATGCTATGAATAAAGGTATAAAGGTATCTTCGGGTGATTATGTGATAATAATGAATACTGATGATTATTACTATACTGATAAAGCTATTGAAATTTTAGTTAATACCCTAGAAAAAGAAAATGCAGATTTTTCATGTGCTGCTTATAAAACTGTAAATAAAAATGGAACTGGAAAAACTATTCCTGCAAAACCAGAAAACTTCTTTTGTGGAATGTCTTTTGGGCACAATACAATGCTTTGTAAAAAGGAATTGTTTGAAAAATATGGAATGTACAACGAAAATTACAAAATCGCAGCTGATTACGATTTCGTGTTTAGAGTTATGTTAAATAATGTTAAATACGCTATATCAAATAAAGTTGTAACAGCTTTTAGAGATACAGGAGTATGCTCAAATGACAATTTAGCAGAAAAAGAAACTCTTGCAATATTAGCAAAATATTACGAAACTAGGTTGAGTAAAAAATTACATAGAAAAATCACCACTGGAAAAGTAGGCTTTTTTAGAAAATTAACTATTAGACTTAAAGTAAAAAATAAAGTTATAAAAAAATTATTATTAGATAAATTTAAATGAAAAAATTAAATATACTTTGTGAAATAGATTTGTTAGGAAGGGCTGAAATTAATAAAGAGCATAGAACTGGTTTATTTTGCGTATGTGAAAATATTATTAATGAATTATCAAAAAATAAAAATATAAATATATCTTTTTGCTCAATAACAGTTCCATCCAAATATTGTAATAAATATCTTAAAACAAATTCTTTATTAAAAGATTATAAATGTGTTTGGCTTGGTAGCTTTAAGGATAAACTATTTTATACGTTAAATAATAAAAGATTTCTTGTTAAAAAAAGAGTTGAAAACAGCAAAAACAAAGTGTCAAAGAAATTCTGGAAATTCGCTGGTCTTTGTTTTAGATTACTTAGAGGAATTGTAAAATTTATACCAAGTAAAGAATTTGATATTAATCAAAAGTTTAATCATATCGATGTTTATCAATCTTTTTATTTTGCCATACCTAGTTTTATTAATAAAAATCAAAAGATTAAAAAAGCAATTTTTGTTTATGATTTAATACCTTTAAAGTTTCCTGAATTAGTTAATGTTAAAAAGAAAAAATTAAATAATAAACCTGAACAATTTTGTAAAATTTTAGATTCTATTCAAAAAAACACATTAATTTTTTCTATTTCTGATTATACGAAAAAGGATTTGATAAAATTTTATCCTAATTTAAAAAATAATAAAATAATTACTACCTATTTAGCAGCTGATAAAGAAAAGTTTTTTGTTCAAGAAAAGAAAATAGAGAAAAGTTTAAAGAAATATAATATTTCTTTAGATAAACCATATTTTTTAAGTTTATGCTCTTTAAATCCAAGAAAAAACTTAGAATTTACAGTTGATTGTTTTGTTGAGTTTTTAGAAAAAAATAAAATCAAAGATAGGGTTAATTTAGTTTTAGCAGGACCAGGTGGTTGGCAATTTGATAGTTTATTAAATAAAATAGATAAAAATGGCAAATTTAAAGAAAATATTATTGTTACTGGTTTTATAGATGATCAAGATATAAATAGTATATATAATGAAGCATTTGGATTTGTTTATCCTAGTTTATATGAAGGATTTGGTTTACCTGTTTTAGAAGCAATGCAGTGTGGAATACCTGTTATTACCTCAAACACTTCTTCTTTGCCAGAAGTTGCAGAAAATGCTGCTATAATAGTTGATCCTAAAAATAAGAAAGAATTAATAAAAGGATTTGAAGATTTGTATAAAGATGATAAATTAAGAAAAAAGTTGATTAAAGATGGATTGAATAGGAGCAAGAAGTTTGAATGGGAGAAAACAGTTGATAAAGTAATAAAAGAATATATAAATATTTTATAATTTTAATTAAATTTTAGATAATAAATACAAACAAAACGACACAAAAGAAAGCAATGGTAACAGGAGCTATAGGTTAAGAGGGTTCTTGTCTGTGTAAATTATTATTAGAAAAAAATTATAAAGTTTACGGAACCATTAGAGAAAGTGGTTTGACAAATAACTGAAGATATAAAAAATTAACTATAGTGATGTAAAAAAATTAAAAATAATATTTTATAAAAATGAGTGAAAAAATAAATAATAAATTAATAAAATTTATAAAACCTGATTTTGTACACAGTGATGAACGGGGAAAATTAAGACAAATTTCTAGCAACGGAAAATGGAAGCAAATTAATGTTATTACATCCTCTAAAGGGTTAACAAGAGGAAACCATTATCATAAACATAATCGTGAGGCTTTTTTTATCATCTATGGTAAATTTAATTTAATACTTGAAAATGGAAAAGAAAAAGAAAAATATATAATAAAAGCAGAAGATTTTTTTATCATAGAACCAAATACTATTCATACTTTCGAGTTTTTAGAAGATACAACATTGGTTGCTTTGTATGACAAGGGAGTTGAAGAAGAAAATGGGAAAAAAGATATTTATTCAAATTAAAAAATAAATTATTAAATGTATTTAATTATTGGAGGAACAGGTTATTTAGGTTCTTATTGTATTAAGAATATTTTAGAATATACAGATAATAGTATTGTTGCAACATATAATAATACAAAACCACATCTTGAAAATAAAAGAATACATTGGATAAAATTAGATATTTCTGATTTTAAACAAATAGATAACTTTTGTGAAAAATTTTCAAAAGAAAAATTTAAAGTTATTTATTTGTCGGCATATCATCGTCCAGATAAAGCGGAGGAAAATCCACAGATTGCATGGCATATTAATGTAGCTTGTTTAGATTATTTTTTAAATAGTTTTAAAAATAATATTGATATTCTTTATTATTCTTCTACCAGTTATGTTTACGGAAAAGGGATTGAAAATTATGTTTTTACAGAAGAAGATAAATGTCTTCCAATAGAAACTTATGGCAGAACAAAATTATTAGCTGAACAACTTATTTTATTATATGGATTTAATGTGGCAAGATATTCTCTATTAATAGGTCCGTCAATAATAGAAAGGAAACACTTTTTTGATATAATTGTAGATTCATTAATAAATAATGAAAAAATTGAAATGTTTACAGATTTTTATAGAACAATTACAAGTTTTAATCAAGCCGCATACTATACAATTCAACTTTGTGAAAAATATCCTGATAAAAAAAGAAATATTATTAATATTTGCACAGATGAACATTTATCTAAATACGATTTAGCAATTAAAATATATGAAAAATTTAATTTAAAAAATAAAGAAAATATTGTACCAATATCTATCGAAGGAAAAAACAGTATTCTTAAAACCAAAAGAGCTAAGTATAATCTAGTAGATAATAAAAAATTAAAAGAACTATTAAAAATTAAACACATAAATTGGGAATTTTAAAATGAAAAAATTTGGAATAGTTACTCCATGGATAAATATTAAGAATGCTGAGTTTGAGCTTATTGAAAGAATAAAAATTGCAGCAAAAAATATAGGGGTTAATTGCGTTGTTTTTGATAATAATGGAATAGTTTTAGATGAAAATCAACTATCAACCAACACAGAAGTTAATGCTAAAGAATTAGATTTTATTTTATCTTTACATTATGAATCTCCAAAATTTTTAGATTCTTTTTATTATGGAGTATTGTGGAATCCTCCTCTTTATATATTAAAAGCAACTCATTTGGGTGCGGTAGATAATTATTCTATGTATGATGCTTTTATTGGTTATGATTCTGATCCTATTCTAACTCATGCTAAAGCTATGCTAGATCCCTATAAAACTGATATATATAGAGATTTAGATTTTACTGGTTCTCCTGCAAATATTATGTATGAACCTGATTTTTCTGATCCGAAAATGTTTTATTGTGGCATTAACTGGGAAAAATGCTTAAAACAACCAGGAAGACACACAGAAATCCTAAGACAACTAGAAGAAACAGGTGATTTAAAAATATTTGGACCAGACAAATTTTTGAATGTTAGACCTTGGGAAGATTTTACAAAAAGTTACTCCGGAGAAATTCCTTTTGATGGAATATCTTTAATAAAAGAAGTGCATGATTGTGGTGTTGTATTATTTCTATCTTCAGACGAACATAAAAAATATGATGTAGTAACAAATAGAATCTATGAAGCTGCAGCTGCAGGAGCTATAGTTATATCAGATAATAAAAAATTTGTTTTAAAATACTTTGGAGATTCAGTTTTAACAATAGATTATGAACAAGGTAGTGACCAAAAAGAAGTTGCTCAACAAATTTTAACACATTTTGAGTGGATTAAAAACAATAAAGAAAAAGCTGTCCAAAAAGCTAAAAAAATGCAAAAAATATTTCAGGAAAAATTTTGCATGGAAAAACAATTACAAAATTTATTTGAAAAACACAATAAAATTAAAGAACAAGCTGAAAAGAAAACACTTGCTAAATCTCATAAAGACACTGTAGACATTATTTTAAAATGGGAAAAGAATAATTTAGACGGATTGGAAACAACTATAAGCTATATTAACAATCAATATTACAATAATCTTAATTTAATAGCATGTTTTGACAGCTCTATTGCCGAAACAGCTGAACAAATATTAAGAAAAAATACTAATAAAGAAATAGCTATAAAAACTATTTCTTTGGACATATACAATAATAACTTAAATCAAAACACAAAAGGATATAAAAAATTAACTAGTGGAGAGATTATTCTTGAAGCTGTAAAATATGTTAAGTCTGATTATATAGGTTTCGCAGATGATAATACTATTTGGTTATCAGACCATATTACAACTTTAAAAAGGACTTTTGAAGATAATGAAAATATTAACATGACTTACTCTGGAGTTTTTTCTAAAGAATATTTAAAAGACCAAAAAATTTATTATCGAACCCTTTCTTTCAAATCAATTTTTGAAGAGAGTTTAAAAATATTTAATTCTAGAATAACCCTATCTTCTTGTCTAATAAAGAAAACTTTGTTGCAAAAATATTCTGATGGGTGTTTAAATTTTATAGATGGTTTGGAATTTTATTTATTCGCATTTCATGGCTTGATAAACAAAGATGCTGTATTTTCTAAAAGAATGACTAGCGGAAATATAAATGTCTTGAATCAAAGTCCCATTTACCATATGTCTACGGAATTACAAACTGATTTTATTAAAGAAATATTTAAAAATGATATTTATTTTAATAATACACATCTTTATTCTAATATGGAGAATACAGACTATAATAATTTTATAAAAATGCTAATATTAAGTTTAAGAAAAAAACTATTAAAGAAACGCCCAATTGCAAGAACTCTGGCTAAATTGTTCTTTGGCAAAAAACAATGGAAATTAAAAAATCTACAATAAAATAAATAATTTATAGATTTTTTTAATTAAAATTGTAAAATTTTATCAAATTTATTAATTTTTAAATTACAAGAATTATGAAAGCAGTAATTTTCGCAGGAGGTTTTGGAACTAGATTAAGTGAAGAAACCGACATTAAACCAAAACCAATGGTTGAAATAGGTGGTAAACCTATTTTATGGCATATAATGAAAATATATTCTTATTATGGTATTAATGATTTTATAGTTTGTTTAGGATACAAAGGATATTACATAAAAGAATATTTCTTAAATTATTATAACCATATGTCTGATATTACTCTGAGTCTAAATAATAATAATATAAAAATTCATAAAAATTATGCTGAAAATTGGAACATCACACTAGTTGATACTGGTTTAGACACAATGACAGGAGGAAGATTAAAAAGAGTAGAAAATTACATAAAAGACGAAGAGGCATTTTGTCTTACATATGGAGACGGTGTTACAAATGCAAACATCCAAAAAGAAATAGAATTTCACAAAAAACATGGGAAATTAGCAACAGTTTTATCAGTTCAACCTGCGGGTAGATTTGGTGCTTTAGATATAAATAAGGACACTAATATTATTGAATCCTTTCAAGAAAAACCAAAAGGGGACGGAAATTCTATAAATGGTGGTTTTTTTGTATGCTCTCCCAAAGTACTGGATTATATACAAGAAGGGGACTCTACAATTTTTGAACAAGCACCACTAAAAAATCTCGCTAAAGATCATCAACTAATGTCTTATGAACATAAGGAATTCTGGTATGCTATGGATACCCTAAGAGATAAAAACAAATTAGAATCACTGTGGAACACTGACAATCCTCCATGGAAACTTTGGAAATAAAATGAATATAATGGAAAACTTTCTTAGAAATATAATACGCAAAATTTTTTTGATAAAATTTGGTAGTTTTAAATTTTGGACTTCTTTTATTTTAACAGGAATTTTTTTCTTACAAAGTACAAAAGGTGGTTTTAAATACGCAGGCTTTCTGTATTTCGGAGATGTTATTGAATTATGGATACCACAATTAATGAATTCTATTTACCAAAATATTAATTTTAATTTTTTTGGTATAGATTTTTATACCCACGGAGGAGCATCCGAATATTTCTTAAGACCAAACATAATGGTTTTTCATCCATTTATATTAATAATCAGTTATATAATTGGCAAAGCTTGTACATTAAAAATTGTTTTTAATGTTTTGGTAATTTTATATATAATTTCAAGCTATCTATCTTGTTTTTTTACACAAAAATTATGTGACAAATTCTTTGGATTTGATAAATATTTATCTTTGTTTGTGGCAGTAAATTATACTTTTTCTATATATTTTGTGAAAGCCCTCGGATACACACCTTTTGTATTAATTGCTTGGCTTATTCCTGTTGTTATATATTTATCTTTAAATCTAACACAAAATTTTTCATTGAAAAATATATTTTTATATTCATTCTTTTCGATTTTAATTCTTGTTAGTGGGTACGTTACTCTATCTCTTTTTGCAATATTTATTTGTCTTTTGTTTGTATTTATCTATTTACTATATATTAATCCAGATTCTAAAAATAAAGAAGACAGTATTATAAATTTTCTAAAGGCTGCTTCACCCTCATTGATAGCTAGTCTTATTTGCGCGCCTCTTTATTTGGCTATGGCAAATTTCCATGCAACAACATCGACATCTGAATCATCCGTATTCTGGAGTGCTCACATGTTAGCTGAAAAACCGTTTCAAATTTTGAGACTTATTTCTCATTATTTTAGTCTCTCAGGTTCTTTTTATGAACAATGCATTGTTTGGGGAATTTTACCACTCATTATAATCATTCTACTTTTTTTCAATATTCAAAAAATTACTCTTCTAAAATTAAAAGAAATAAGATTGTTAAAAATTAGTTTATGTTTATATTTTATCTTAATTTTATCTATTTTCGGAGAAGCTTCAGTCGTAAGCGACTTATTTTATTATCTATTACCGATAATAGGCAAAATGCATATATACCAAAGACATTTATTATCCATGCATTTATTTTTTGTTATTTCTTTGGCTTTATTTTTAAAAGTTATTCTTTTACCAAAAATATCAAATAAAACTTCTACTGTCTCTTGGGCAAGGTTTTTATTATTATTTATTATTATTACTACTGTAATCGCTTCTTTCTATACCGCATTCAAATTACATCCCGAAGGTACTTTTGCAATACAAGGTGGCTTTATAGTCGAGTTGTTTTTGGGAATATTATTTTTGATTATTCTTAATATCTTTTTTCAAGATAAAAGTTTCATAATTTTAAGTATAACATTCTTTACTTTTTTAATTCCGCTAGAAAATATGTATAATTTATCTACAAATAAAGATCTTTCTCCACAGGTTCAAAGAGAGAAGCTTATGTATTTCAATCCTGCTATAAATGATATTGTAGTATCATATTTTAAAAACAATTCGAATAAACCAATTGTAAAATATATAAACCTTTTACCAAAATATCACGATAGTTATATTGGACAAAATTATCCCTGGTTTGTACAAAATCAGATTATTTTAAGTACTTATCATGGTTATGAACCCCATATGGCTGCTTCAAAAGATTTTCTTAGGGATATAATACAAGTAACCATGAAAGATGGGAAACATACTTTTATACCTGACTGGAATTGGTTAAAAAAGACCGGAGCTGAATTTGTAATTTTCAAAACAGATGCTTCTTATAAATACCCGCTTTTAAATCAATATACAAATTTATCAAATAAAACAAAGGTGCTAAATCTTCCTCATAATATTGTAATAGCTCCACTAAAATTTTTAAAAAATAAAAATTTGCAACACACTGTTTTTGATAATGGTTATATACAGATAATCTCTAAAGATAAAAAAACACAAATAAAGTCCTTTAAAACAAACAATGCAAATAGGCTAACTTTTTCTATTTCCTCTACAAAACCAACACAAACAAGATATTTATTCTGGCCAAATAAACGTCTTAAAGTTTATGTAAATGGAGTTAAGAAAAATTTTGGAATAAACGACGGAACTCAAGACAAGCATAAATTATTAACTTTAGATCTTGAGCCCGGAAAGTATAATGTAAAAATTATATATAAAAACAATACTTTTGTATTGTTTCTTGTTTTATATTTTGGATATCTTTTTATTATAACAAGCATTCTATTGCAATCAATTTGGAGAAGGTTTTACAAACCTTCAAAACAAATTATTTTTCTTTTGAAAAAATTATATTTATATTTAAAAAATTATAGGAATGCTAAATGACAAACTCTGAACAAATCAAAGAACAAATTCTTAATTTAACCAAAGAGTATACAAAGCTTGTACATCTTAATAAAAAATATGAAAAAGGTACTAGTCCAATTCCAGTATCTGGTAGAATTTTTGATGAAACTGACGTGAGTACTTTGGTTGAATCATCTCTCGATTTTTGGCTTACAACTGGAAGATTTAATGAAAGTTTTGAAAAAAAACTATCAACATTTTTAAATATTAAAAAAGTATTAACTGTTAATTCAGGATCTTCTGCTAATTTATTAGCTTTCAGCTCACTTACATCACATTTACTTAAAGATAGAGCTTTAAAAAAAGGTGACGAAATTATATCCATAGCTGCTGGCTTTCCGACAACTATTAATCCTATAATTCAATATGGCTTAATTCCAGTGTTTGTTGATGTAAAAATACCCGAGTATAATATAGATGAGAATTTAATTGAACAAGCTATTACTAAAAAAACAAAAGGAATATTTTTAGCACATACTTTAGGCAATCCATTTAATTTAACAAAAATAATGGAAGTTGCTAAAAAATATAACTTATGGGTCATTGAAGACTCTTGTGACGCCTTAGGATCAACATACAATGGTCAACAAGTTGGTACATTTGGCGATGTTGCAAGCCTAAGTTTTTATCCTGCTCACCATATTACTATGGGAGAAGGAGGTGCCGTATTTACAAACAACTCTTTAATTCATAAAATAGCTGTATCTTTAAGAGACTGGGGAAGAGATTGTTGGTGTGAAACAGGATGTGATAATAGCTGCAAACAAAGATTTAATCAACAGCATGGAGAGTTACCTTTTGGATATGATCATAAATATATTTATTCACATATTGGATACAATCTTAAAATTACAGATATGCAAGCTGCCGTTGGTGTCGCTCAACTTGCTCATTTAGATGGTTTTATTAATTCAAGAAAAGAAAATTTTAATTTTTTATATGAAAATTTAAAACAATTTGAAGAATTTTTAATATTACCAAAAGCTGAAGAAAATAGCGATCCATCTTGGTTTGGTTTTCCAATAAGTTTAAAAGAAAAAAATCATTTCAAAAGAGAAGACTTATTAAAATTTTTGAATGAAAACAAAATAGGAACAAGACTTTTGTTCGGAGGAAATCTGACAAAACAACCATATATGAAAAATGTTAATTATCGCATTTCAGGAAAATTAGAAAATACTGACTATATTATGAATAATACTTTTTGGATAGGAGTATATCCTGGATTAAATGAAGAAAAACTTTCTTTTGTTATAGAAAAATTTGAAGAATTTTTTAGTAAAAATATTAAACAAAAATAATGAAAAAAGATTTACAAAAATTTTATAAAAATAAAAAAGTTTTTATTACAGGACATACAGGTTTTAAAGGTTGTTGGTTAAGTTTATTACTAAAAGAATTAGGTGCTAAAATCTATGGTTTTTCTTTACCACCATATGATAGAAGGGGAAATATGTTTAACATAACTAAACTTGATAGTCATATTGAATCTACTTTTGGTGATATAAGAAATTTTAATAATTTACAAAAAACAATACAAAAAATTAAACCAGATATAGTTTTTCATTTAGCGGCTCAACCCTTAGTTAGACCATCCTATCTTAAACCACTAGAAACTTATGAAATAAACATAATGGGAACAGCTAACCTTTTAGAGGCATGCAAAAACATTAATACTATAAAATCAATTGTTATAATAACCACTGATAAATGTTATCAAAATAACGAAACAGGAAAACCTTTTAAAGAAAATGATAAACTTGGTGGACATGATCCGTATTCATCTAGTAAAGCATGTACAGAAATAGTAAGTGCAGCTTATAGAAGTTCTTTTTTAGAAGAAAAACAAATTAATTTGGCTACTGTAAGGGCGGGAAATGTAATAGGAGGAGGAGATTTTGCAGATGATAGAATTATTCCTGATATTTTTGAGTCAATAGAAAAAAATAAAAAATTATTTATAAGATCTCCAAATGCCGTTCGTCCTTGGCAACATGTTTTGGAACCACTATTAGGATATATAACCTTGGGTTGTAAATTATATAATAGTAAAAATTATACTTCTGCTTATAATTTTTCACCTAATAAAAGCGAACATTATACGGTACTTGAAATTACTGAAAAATTCATAGAACTAATAGGAAAAGGTAGCTTTGTTATAGATGAAAAAAAAGCAAATATGCATGAAGCGCAATTTTTAAGATTAGACAATTCAAAAGCCAGAAAAGAATTAGATTGGAAACCCTTGTTTGACTTTAATGAAACTATAGAATTTACAGCAAAATGGTACGCAGAATATTTATCTAAAACAGATATGTATAACTTTACTTTAAAACAAATTAACCAGTATTTAGAAACATAGAAGATAATCTTGTTTCTTGTTTTGATATGTTATTAATTTCTTTTGAATATATATTATATAAACATGAAAATAAAAAGTATATTAATCACAGGAGGAAGTGGTTACACTGGTAGCAATTTAGCAAAATACGCCTTGTCCTTAGGATTTGATGTAACTATATTACACAGATCTCCACTAAAAGAAACTTATTTAAAAAATGTAAAAAAACAAATAACATTTTTTTCCTATGACAATACATTTAAATCATTAGATCAAGTATTTAAAAAAAAGAAAATTGATATTGTTTTTCATATAGCTGCTTTATCTCAATATAATACTGCACCAGAAAAAATAAATGATTTAATAGATGCTAATATAAACTTTGGTACAATGCTTTTAGAAGCTATGACAAATAATAATTGTTGTTATTTAATAAATACTGGTAGTTATTGGCAAAACTCTCTAAGTAAAAACTACACACCAAATTCTCTATATGCGGCAACAAAAGAATCTTTTCAAAATATTATTGATTTCTATGTTTCCAATAGAAAATTAGCCGCCATTACTTTAAAACCTTATGACATATATGGACCAAAAGATAAAAGAGCAAAAATCTTTGGATTAATAAAACAATGTTATCAAGATAAAAAATCGTTAGATATGACAAAAGGAGAACAAAAGGTAAATTTAATTCATATTGATGATTTAGTTAGAGCATATATTGATGCTTTAAAATTTTTAAAATTAGGTATACATAAAAAATATTTTATTGGCTCAAATCATTTATATACTTTAAAAGAAATAGTTGAAACATTTATGAAAATTACACAACAAAAAGTTAAAATTAATTGGGGGGGGAAAAAGTATATCAAGAATCAAATTATGACTCCATATGTAGGGACATCTTTACCAAACTTTAAGATAAAATTCGACCTTAAAAAAGGTTTAACAACATTAAAAAAAGAGAAATAAAGCTATGAAAAAATTAGTTTCCATAATAACTCCTATGTATAATGAGGAAGAAAATATCGTAAGATATTTTAAAGAAATGAATAAAGCAATTAAAAAACTTGAAGATAAATATAATTTTGAATTTATAATCACTGATAATTGTTCAACGGATAATACATACAAATTATTAGAAGAAAAAGCCAAAAAAGATAAGAGAATTAAAGTTTATACTTTTTCAAAAAATTATGGCTATCAAAGATCTATTTGGACAGGATATAGTAAAAGTAAAGGTGACGTAACCATAGAATATGATGCAGATTTACAAGATCCTCCTGTGTTGTTAGAAAAGTTTTTAAAAGAATGGGAAAATGGCAATAAAATAGTTTATGGTATTAGAACTCATCGTCAAGAAAGCAAAATTTTTACGAAGCTAAGAACTTTATTCTATTTTATATTGCAAAAAATTAGCAGCAATAATTTACCTTTAAATGCAGGAGATTTTTTAATGCTAGATAGACAAGTCATTGATAATTTGGTAAATATAAAAGATCAAAATCCTTATTTAAGAGGCACTATTTTTTCTTTTGGATTTAAAAGAAAAGGAATTGAGTATAAAAGAAATTCAAGACAAGCTGGAAAAAGTAAATTTCCTTTCTATAAATGTTTGAATTTAGCAATTGATGCTATAATTAGTCAATCTGTCTTTCCCCTCAGAATAGCTACCTATATAGGTTTGACAGTAACTTGCATAACAATATTTTTAAGTGGATTTTATATATTTGCTAAATTTTTTACAGATATCAATATGCCAACTGGCTTTACAACTACTGCAGTATTAATACTTTTTTCAATTAGTATTAATGCTTTATTCTTGGGTATTATAGGAGAATATCTAGCTCGAATTTATAAACAAGTAAAACCTGAACCAATTACTATAATTGAAAAGGAAATTAATAGAAGTATATGAAAAAGAGGTTAAATAAAAATTCTTTATATATAAAAATATCTAAATTTATTAATAAACTATTTTCAAACAAAAGGTTCTTATTTATACTATCATTAATAATTATAGTAATTTTCAAACTTGTTATTCTAATTCCACAAACCATCAGTTCTTTGCCAGGCGATAATCAAAATTATTTATCAATTGTTCGAGTTATATTTAACAACAATATTACTGAAGTGGAGGCTAATTTAATAGAGTATCCAAGACCGTTATTTATAATTCTTTTCTTTGCCATACTTGCTAAAATACATATGCCGATACATTTTATGTATGAAATAATATTAATTACAATAGCTTTCTTGTATCAGAATATTGTTAAAATAGAGTTAAAATCAAGAGGTCTCCTACATACAAAAATATGTAATATTTTTAGAATCGCTATATTTTCTTTTGTCATTTTTAATCCAGCTATAAATTATCATATGATTTTTTCAATGGCAGATTTGCCATTGAGTCTATTAATATTAACATTATTTCCGTTATTCTATTTTGCAATATCGGCTCAAAATAAAAAATCAATATACTTTGTGTTCTTAATCGGCATACTTTTTGGTTTAATATGGAATACAAAAACAGAATTTATATTATATTCGATACTTTTACTTACGATCATATTTTGTATTGTTTTGCAATTTAGTAAAAAATCTTACGGTTATATTTTAATTCTCCTTTTAGGGTTTGGAATTATACAAATAACATCAATTTTTATCACAAATACAATTAACAATAATATTGGAGCAACAATAATTAATAACGGTCCGGTAATCACTAAACATTCGAAACAACTTGTGAGAACTTTATTAAAAATTAAAACAAATTCCACAAAAGCAAAATATTTAACGATTGATAGGGAGATGAGAGATATTGCATATCAACATAGCCCCACCCTTGCAAAATATCAAAATAAAATTGATAGTGATTTATACCATAAATATACGAAAGAAACAACGGGAATAGAAAACGAAGTAGATATAGAACGTATTCTTCTCAAGAATAACATTGGCATAAAAAATACTCAAATCATAATTAAGGAATTAAATGAAGCTATGAATACTGATAGAATTAAAAAATGATTTACGTTTTCTAGCTTTATAGAACCTAATATGTTATATCAAATGAAATATATCCCTATTTCTGTAAAAAATATTAGTAATTTTTTCTGGAGTAAACAATATTATCCTCAACCTATGACGCATCATTTTTTTTATGAAAGAGGAAAATTTAATCATATATTTAATTTGATGAATAATTTAACACATAGAAATATCAATATTCTACAAAAAGGTCCCTTTGCCGGATGTATAAAGACCTCTAGAAATATAGACAAAATTAATTTATTATTAGACTCTACTTTAGAAAAAGAAGTAATTGCTTCTACTCATGATATCAACACACATGGATCTGTTTTGAATAATTTACAATGTTTCTCATTTGGCAATCTAAAAGATCGTGTAGCAGAATTCGCTTTAAGTTTCGATATCATTACTGCAAATAATAAAACAATTAGTATTAAGCAACCTATTTTTTTTGATGGAATTGAACATTGCTATAATAATATATGCATGACTTTAGAAACACCAAAGCTTATAATACCTCCTTATCACTACACAATATATAAAATACACGCTTGGTTAAATAAAATTAATATAATTATTAACCTTTTATCTATTTGCTTTATTTTGTTTTATATTATATTTTTTATTTGCAAGATTAAACAGAAAAATCTTTTTATGAGGATCAAAAGATTATTATATTAACTTCGTTTATTATTGTAATTACAACAATAATGCGAATAATCTTTTACATAATTGTTGACGCTAATTTGTGGAGAGCTGATATTAGATATATATTACCTGCTATTCCGTGTCTCCCAATAATTACTGTTTTACTTTGTATATCTTTTTATTTAAATTATTATTCAATATGCTTACAAAACAAAAAGAGAAACTAATTTTTCTTAGAAATTTTTTTCTAAAATCCTTCTGTTATACAATAATTTTAATTAGTATCTATACAATCATTATACACTTCTCAGATCCAGGGGATTTGTTGTTCTATTCTATAGAGGAATTATTACATTACTAGTACTTACTAGTATCCTATTATTGATACTATTTATTATATCTTCACTTGAAATCTTTAAAACTCATATTGGACCATTATTATTAGCATTTTTAATATCTTATTCATTTCATATTACCTTTCCAGTTATTTTAGATAGAAGCATTAGTGTTCATATTTTAAATTTTATAAACACACAAAGCTCTGATAACAGTTCAATTTCAATTACTGAAATAAAAAATGATTTTACAACTAAATACATAAGGGGAAACGGTGCTATATGCAGAAGGATTTACGAACAAAATAAAACTGGAAATATAAAAATAGACAACAACAATCAGATTCATATTACCAAGTTGGGTAAAAAAACAGCATCTTTTTTTTCATTATTAACAAAAATTTATAAAGTTAATAATCATGATATTTTAGATGACAATGCTTGCGATAAAGTATTTAACAATTAAAATGATAATTTCAAGGAATTTATAAAAATAACTCTGAGAGCCATAAACAACATTAATACCAGAAAAAATTAGAATTTTTATTTAGATTCTCAACTAGTTTAGTTTGTTAATAAATAGAAAAATTATGATCGTGTTTTGAGACAACCTTTTAAATTTACACAGAATTTTGAACGTTCTCAAAATTTTAAACAGTTAAACCCTTTGGTACTTTTGCTTCTTCTAAATCTGCATTAGTAACTTGAGTTCCGACTTCACTTGTCTGTACATGACGTAAGGGGATATCTGTAATATGTGATCTTTTTAAAAATTCTGTTACTGCTGCATTTATATCTCTTTGATCTGTACCTTCTTCAAATCCCAATACTTGACCCCACTGTTGTATTACTGCATCTTTTAACTCTGGTGATGCAGGAATCAATCCCTGAACTATCTCGTTTAAAGCTGCTACTGTCATTGCTCCATAATGATCATACATAGGTATTTGTTCACCAGCTTTTCTTACGCTTTCGCCATCAGTAACATCCTCAGGCAAGATAATTTTTGTTCTAGTATCTGGATTACCAACTCTTCTTGGTCTTGTATCAGATAAATCCACACGCATCTTTCCTAAAGGAACTCTTACCAATTGACACAAATCATCTCCCGGCTCACAAGCTTCTAATAATCCTGGTGAAACCTCTGAATAATAAAAATTTCCTATAGTGTGAAGAATATCTCCAGATGGAGTTGCTGAACTATAAGCTTCATTTCCTAGATGTCCTACAAAATGCAAATCTTCTTTTCTTAATACCTCCCTGAGAATTGGAACTTCTTCTGATAATTCTCTTAATGCATTTGCTCTTAAATCTATATCTCTACCTTCTATATCTACTTGAGCTGTAGATGCTGCTGCGGCTGCTGGAGACTCATCTTCTCCAGTAAATTTTGCCTCTTCCGCTGCTTCATCTCTCTTGATTACTGTTCCAGAAGGAGGTACTGGTCTCATATATCCTGAGGGATAAGTTAAAAAAGGCCTAATACCTTGTGACCGATCTTTTCTATTTTTTAATTGCACTCCTGTTAATATAGACACATCTTGAGTACTTGGATCTACACTAAAAATTAAAGTTGCAGCGTAACCAGTAGGTACAGCAAAAGGATTCACATAATATGTTCCTACCATCTTACCTCTGTATGAAACACCTATGTCATTCAAAATTTTTCTTACTTCTGCTTCTGATGGAGAAGCTGCTGGTGATGGAGTAGGAGCTGCTAATGCTTCTGGTGATGGAGTAGAAGCTGCTAATGCTGCTTCTCTTCCTTCTCTTCTTCCTTTTTCTTCTACCCGTGCTATTATAGCTATTGCTGCTTTTTGTTGCGCAGGAGACAAGCTTTTAAGGAATTTTCTTTCTTCTTCTTCCATAATCTATTTCTCTTAATTATTAACAATTAAAAACATAACTCTAAATTTTTAAAAAAATAGTTAATTTGACAATTTCATATATTTTATAAAGTAATTAATTACATATTAAAAATGTCCGATAAACAAATAGACTACACTTCAACTCCATATCTAGTAAAACGAATTTGCTTAAATTATATTAAGCCGCATTTATTTACTTTTTTATTTGCAATATCATTAATGTTTGTAATCGCAGGGACAACAGCTGCACATGCCTATTTAATAAAACCTGCTTTAGATAGTGTTTTTGTAGACAAAAATACAACTATGTTAGTTATAATACCTTTGGCAATTATTACTATTTCTTTAATTGTTATTTCTAGTGCTGTCTTTGTAATTAGATTGCAGTATTTAACAAAAATACAATATGATCATATTATTCTGGATATTTCTAAAGATGATCCAAGAGGTATTTATTTGAATGGCTGGGGAGTATTTGAAACTGATGGAAATAACAATTCATGGGCGTGGACAGAAGCAAAATCAGCAGGTTTGGATATAGATCTTTCTCCAGAGCATGATTATAGAATGTTGTTTGAGGTTTATAATCATAAAAATAATAAGAATCAGAAAATTATAGTTAATATGGATAATATTAAAATTGCTGAATATCCGATTAAAGCAAATGACTCTGGTAGATTTGAAGTATTTTTATCTAAACGTTTATTTAAACAAGGAACTGCTAAAATAAATTTTAATTTTAATCAAAATAATTATCCTGACAAACTAACAAAAAGAAATTTAGCTGTTTCTTTTGGAAAGATCGAGTTTATTAAAATAGAATAACTCTTTACTTTTGAGCTATACTAATTACTGAAACTCCCCAAGGAAATCTAAGATATTTCATAAGATATTTTTCACTTTCCATAATTAGACGTAAAAGGTTGTTTGTAATTTTATTATAATTTTTTATATCATTGTTTTCTTCATGCTTACTTTTTCCTTTATCTAACATCCTTGTAATAAAAATTGGCAAAAACAGAAGGAAATTAAAATAATTAGAATAATTTATTTTAAAACCACCTTTTATTAAAGACTGCTTTAACATACCTTTAGTATATCTTCTGTAATGCTGATTTCTTGTATCGTGATTTGACCACAATAACTTAAACGCTGGAACTGTGATTATTAATTTTCCTTGTTCATTTAAAATTTGGTGAATTTTTTTAAGAGTTTTGTTTTCTTCTTCTATATGTTCCAAAACATCAAACATAAATATTATATCAAATTTTTCTTTTTTAAACGGAAGATCATCAGGCAACTTGCCAGTTTGCATTTTTATTTTAGTTTTTTGTTTTGCAAAAGTTATTGCTTTTTCACAACACTCCACACCTTGTATTTTGGGAAATATTTTAGAAAAATATACTAAATTCCCACCTGTTCCACAACCTATTTCTAAAACCTTTAAATTTTCTTTATTTTCTAGATTAATGTTATTTTTAATAACTTTTTCTATAATTTTTCTTCGAGCAACATACCAAAAAAAAGATTCTTCAGAATTGTGCATCTTAACATATTCTTTTATTTGCATAACTAAAAAATTGAGTGATTAATGGTGTTTTGATTGTAAAAAGAAGTAATAAAATGTCAAATAATATAATTTTTTTCCTGATTTTTTACATAAACTCCAATCATAATCATTGGAAATATAAAAACTTAAATCTGGAACGCAAATTGCATTTTGAGCGCCATCTTTTTTTATCTCTTTTAATGAAAGACTTTCTCTTACAAATATTAAATCAAAATACTTCAAATATTTTTTGTTAAATTATTATTTTGCCACACCGCATTAATTAAAAAGACTGATTTTTTTAAATCTTTTGCAATTTTTACACGACTATATATTCCTTCTCCAGCATTATCATGTAGAGTTCCTTCTCCATTTACTATGATAAAATCAACATTATTGATTTTATTTTTAAAATCTTCTTTATCAAAGTCCTCAGAGATATTTTTCTCTAAACCAAGAATATTAAAGTTGTATTTATCACATAATTTTAAAAGATTTTGCATCACAATTTTACAACCTAAATGTGCCGAATCTCTTCTGGTGTCATTTATAATAAAAATATTTTTTAAACCATTTGTCTTTTTCATAAAATAAAATTTCTTATTTAAAGTATTATTTATTATAATTTGGAAAAATAATAATTACAAAAAAAATTAATCACAAAAAATTAATACCTTGTAAAAATAGATATAAATGTTTTAATATAACTGTATATTTTTTTTAATTTTATATTAACCAATGAAAAAAAATAAAATAATAGACTATACTTCAACTCCATATCTAGTAAAACGAATTTGCTTAAATTATATTAAGCCGCATTTATTTACTTTTCTTTTCGCAATCTCTTTGATGTTTGTAATTGCAGGAACAACGGCTGCACATGCCTATTTAATAAAACCTGCTTTAGATAGTGTTTTTGTAGACAAAAATACAACTATGTTAGTTATAATACCTTTAGCAATTATGGTTATAGCTATTATTAAATGTACCGCCACTTATTTTCAAATGCTGATTATGCAATTGTTAACTACAAAAATTCGATTTGATTTACAAAAACAACTGTACAAACATTTCTTGTATTCCGATATGATGGTATTAAATCAAAAATCTTCAGGTTATATGTTATCAAACATTATTAATGATATCGCTGGTGTGATGAGTGCTATTAATGTTATTTTAACAGGTTTAATAAAACAAATTATAACTGTAGTCTTTTTAGTTGTTGTAATGTTTATGCAAAGCGTAGAATTATCTTTAATAGCTTTTATTGCTTTTCCATTAGCTGGTATTCCAATTTACAAAATAGGAAAAAAACTTAGAAATTTTTCTGCCGCGACACAAGAATCGTTGGAAAAATTTACTGCTCAAATGAATGATACTTTACAATATACAAAACTTGTTAAAGCCTATAACGCTGAAGAATTTGAACATAAAAGATTGGGTGGAATTATTGATGGGTTATACAAGATTTTCAAAAAAATGTTTTCCTTATCTTTGCTTACTTCTCCTATGGTTGAAATGTTGGGAACTGTGGGAATTGGTTTTGTAATTTGGTATGGTGGATGGCAAGTAATGAATGGTACAACAACTGTTGGAGCTTTTTTCGCTTTCTTTGGAGCAGCAATGATGGCCTACAGACCTTTGAAAGGTATTTCTGGTTTAAATATGACTTTACAAATTGGGTTAATGTGTGCTCAAAGAGTTTTTACAGTTCTTGATCAAAAACCAACTATTTTTGACAAACCAAATGCAATAGAATTAAAAAAAACAAAAGGTAATGTAGAGTTTAAAGATGTCACTTTCAGATACCTTCCAGAAAAAATTGCTTTGGATAATGTTAATTTAAAAATTCCGGCTGGAAAAACTGTTGCTTTGGTTGGACATTCTGGTGGTGGAAAATCTACAATTATGAGTATGATTTTAAGATTCTATGATCCTGAAAAGGGTTGTATAACAATGGATGGACATGATTTGAAAGATGTGACTCTTTATTCTCTCCGTGCATCAATGGCATTAGTAAGCCAAGAAGTTCAATTATTTGATGATACTATTAAAGAAAATATTCGTTATGGAAAATTGGATGCTACTGATGAAGAAATTAAAAAAGCTGCTGATTTAGCAGCAGCTCATGAATTTATAAAAGATTTACCTCAAGGTTATGAAACTAAAATTGGACAACAAGGTATTAGATTATCTGGTGGGCAAAGACAAAGAATATCAATTGCTCGAGCTATTTTATATAATGCTCCAATTTTATTACTTGATGAAGCGACTTCTGCTTTGGATCCAATTTCAGAAAGGTTAGTTAAACAAGCTTTTGATAAATTAATGAAAGGTAGAACTACTTTGGTTATTGCGCATAGATTATCGACTGTTATTAATGCTGATAAAATTTGTGTTATTTCATATGGTAAACTAGTTGAAGAAGGAACTCATTCTGAACTTCTTGGAATGAATGGTGTTTATGCTAATTTGTATTCTAAGCAGTTTGAAGAAGGGGACAAACATAAAAAATAATATGTATACACTTTTATTTAAATCTTTTCTTACTCAACTCTTTGCACAAAAATCTAGAAAACAATTTTTTAAATTTGTTGTCATAGGTGGATTTTGTACCTTAAGTAGTTATATTATTTTTTATATTTTGTACAAAGCATTACACGTACATTATTTAACTTCAAACGCACTAGGTTTTCTTATAATGGTGTTTGTAAATTACACCTTAAACAAAAAAATAACTTTTAAATCTAAAAACGATTCTTTATCTAAAATTATAAAATATTATTCTGTATATTTATGTTCTTTAATAATTGGTTTGTTATTTTTAAAATTATTAGTAGATTTATTTAATTTCTTACCAGAAATAGCAAGTATCTTTGTAATAGGTTTAACAACTTGTATTAATTTTATTGGCATTAAATTTTTAATTTTTAAAAAATAAGAGTATGAAAAATATATTATTAACTGGTGGAAGTGGATACATAGGGTCTCATGTTGCTTATTATTTATCTTTAAATAATTACAATCCCATTATTTACGATAATTTATCAACTGGTTTTAGAAAATTATCGCAAAATTTTACTTTTGAAAAAGGTGATATTAGAGATAAAAAAAAGTTAAGTGAAGTTATACAAAAATATAAAATAAAAGAAGTAATGCATTTTGCTGCTTTTTCAATAGCTAGTGAATCCAATAAAAACCCTTCTAAGTATTATGAAAATAATGTTTGTGGTACAATAAATCTTTTAAATACCCTTATAGAATCTAATGTAAAACATGTAATTTTTTCTAGTACAGCAGCTATATTCGGTAATGCTGCAGAAATTCCAATCAAAGAATCCACTATAAAAAATCCCATTAATGTTTATGGCAATAATTATAAAACACCAGATGGTACTTGTATAAGAGATTATTTACATGTTTTAGATATAGCAGACGCTCATTTAAAGGCTTTGGAAAAACAATTAAAAACCAACACTAGTTGCAAAATAAATTTAGGTACAAAAAAAGGTGTAAGTGTTTTAGAGATTATTAAATGTGTAGAAAAAATTACTGATAAAAAAGTACCTTTTTCTATAGTAGAACCTAGAAAAGGTGATCCAGATATTCTGGTGTGCGACAATACATTGGCACATCAGTATTTAAATTGGTCACCAAAATATAATATTGAAGATCAAATTTTACACGCTTACAATTGGAGAAAAAAAATTTCTTGATGTTTCATTCCAAACAATTCAATTCTGAATAAATCTTTTTTGAAGTTTGTAAAACATAAGAATTAAATTATCTTCTTCAACTCTTCAACCAAATCAGTTCTTTCCCAACTGAAACCTCCGTCTGATCCTGGAGTTCTACCAAAATGCCCGTAAGCTGCTGTTTGTTTGTAGATTGGTTTGTTTAGTTCTAATCTTTCTCTAATTGCTCTTGGTCTTAGATCAACTAATTGTCTTAGAGTTTCTTGAATTTTTTCATCAGCTACTTTTCCTGTTCCATGAGTATCAACATAAAAAGATCTTGGTTCTGCTATACCAATTGCATAAGCAACTTGAATTGTGCATTTGTCTGCTAGGCCTGCTGCTACAACATTTTTTGCTAAGTATCTTGTTATATATGCTGCACTTCTATCAACCTTTGTACAATCTTTTCCAGAAAAAGCACCACCACCATGTGGAGCATATCCACCGTAAGTATCTACTATAATTTTTCTTCCTGTTAAACCAGCATCACCATCTGGTCCACCAATTACAAATCTTCCAGTTGGATTTACTAGTAATTCTTCATCACTGCACATCCAACCTTTTGGTAAAGAATTTTCAATATATGGTTTTACAATTTCTCTAACTTGTTCTGTTGTAATATTTTCTCTATGTTGAATTGAAATTAAAACAGTTTTTGCTTTGATTGGTTTATCATCTTGATATTCTAAAGTAACTTGAGTTTTTGCATCTGGACCTAAATCTTTTATTTCACCGCTATGAATTGCAGTTAAAATATTTTCTAGAATTCTATGTGAATAATGAATTGCAGCTGGCATATATTCTGGAGTTTCATTACAAGCATAACCAAACATGAGACCTTGATCCCCCGCCCCTTCGTCTTTGTCATCTTTTGAATCAACACCAACAGCAATGTCGGCTGATTGTTCATGTATTAAATTTTCTACATCTAAAGTTTTCCAATGAAAACCATCTTGTTCATAACCTATTTCTTTAACTGTGTTGCGAACAATATTTTCTATTTCTAGTTTGGAAAGTTTTTTTCCATTCATTGTTCTAACTTCTCCGCCAATAACAACTTTGTTTGTTGTAGCAAATGTTTCACATGCAACTCTTGCATATGGATCTAATGTTAAATATGCGTCTAAAATTGAATCTGAAATTTGGTCACAAATTTTGTCTGGATGACCTTCTGAAACTGATTCGCTTGTGAATAGATAGTTTTTCATTTTTTTTCCTTTTGTTAATAGATTATTTACTTCATATACAGCATTTTTTGCAAAATGCTTCGACAAGTTCAGCGACCAATCGTAATACTAAAAGTTTTTCCTATATTGCATAAGATCCCCGATGATCAAAAATCGTTTCACGATTTTTTTCACGAGGATGACAATGCGCGTTTTTACAAAACGCTCAATCTTCGAACAAGTTCGAATATAAGTTTTTTTCAAAGAAAAAAACCTCCGTTATAAACGGAGGCTAAATGAATTGTACTATTATGTACTCTTCGCTTTAGCCAGTTATTTATAGTGCCTGCAATTTGAATTAAACCAGCACTTAGATAAAATTTATGTAGTTATTATTTTATAATCAAATAATTTATCTTCTTCTGTTATCAGAATCGTTTCTTCTTGGTCTATTGTTGTCATAGCTTCTTTTTCTATCGCCACTACGATTATCATAACTTCTGTTATTATTGTAATTATTTCTTTGTTCGTTTCTTTTTGCTGCGGCAGTTCTATCTTCTCTGTATTGTTGCAAAATCAAAACAATTAAAAAACCAAACATTGCTGTTAAAATATAAGCTGCGTTTGTTTGTCCTGCTTTGAATAAATCAAAAATTAAATACATTAAATATATTCCATAACCGAGTCCAAAAAATTGTCCTAATCTGTAATGAAATAAATATTTTTTTTGTAAACTGTGACGATGTTCTTGTTCTTGTTGAACTAATTTAATTATTTCTTTAGATGATCCTGGGGAGACTCTTTCATATTTTTCTAAAAGTTCTGCTGGTGGAAGTAAAATTTCTTTTCTGCTATCGTTATTGATCATTGTTTGAATCCTCTTGTGTTTTGGTTCTTAAAATTTTTCGTAATGCATTACCAATATTACGCCAATCATTCTTGTATATTTCTTCTGGAAAATAACGAATAGGTTTATCACTTAAACAAATAAATGGAAAGAAAGTTATAAATCCTGAAAAAAATCTTTTTAACATGTTATTTTAATGCTAATTATTGATAATAAAGAAAACAGTATTATTTTTTTCATAAATTGCAATGAGATTTAACTTTAAATTTTATTTTCTTTTAATTACACTAAACGTAAGAACATTTTATCAATAATACTTAAAGCATGCAAAAATATATTTTAAATCTCCTACTATTTATCTTAATAATATCCTGTGCTTCATCTCGTATATCAGATTCTGAATTAAGAATGATGGAAATGCAAGACCACGAAAGATGCTTGGAGCAAGGTATTGATCATATACCTAGAATTACTAAAGAACTTTATTGGAAGTGCAGGCTAAGAATCGTAAATGAAAAAATCAATTCAAATAATTCAGTTTATGGAAAACATTTATTATTCAAAGGAGAATTGCATAAAATTAAAAAAGTTTTAAAAAATCGAGTTGAAAAGGCTCAGTTAGAAACAGCCGCTAATTATAATGAATTTATTGAAGAAGATGATCATGAAACTTGTGTTTTGAAAGGTTATTCTATAAGTAGTAGCGTTCCTAGTGAACTTGAAGGATATTATGTTTGTAGACAAGAATTACTTACAACTAGAACAGCACCAGCACCTTTTGCAGAATATTCATATGAAGATCTAGAAAAAGAAGTAGCAGAGAATGCTCCAGCTAAGATAAGGACATTAGAGGAAGTTTGGAAAGAAAAAAGAGAAAAAGCTGCACATGAAGATGATACTTTCCTAAATAACCAGAATTCTGAAATTTATAATACAGCAAAAAGAACTAGTAATTTAATTAGTAAATATCCTATGTGTTCCATATACAAAATACAAACCGAAAATTTTGATTTGTGTGTAAAAGATAACGATTTGTCTCAAAAATGTTATAATAAAATACCTAATCAAATAGCAAAAAGAAAATTAAATGATCAGATATTTTGTACAAAACAATCTATATTACAATTTCCTGATGAATTAGCAGTGTATGAATCTACTGACACTTCTAAAAAAGATGATAAATTAAACACTGGACCCAAACTTTCTAAAATAACTGTTTTACAATTAAGAGAGCAATTTATAATTCAATGTCAAAAACAAAGAAAATCAAAGTTATTAAAATATGCAAAATTTCTTTCTATAGAGTGTCAGGAAATGTCTAACAAATGGTCAATATCTTCTAATAATTAATATGATAAATTTAAAATTAATGAAACATTTGAATAAATTCCAATATCTTTATGTTATTCTATTCACAATAATATTTTTATTTTTTGCACTTAATTTAATAGAGTTTCCTTTTGCTTATTCTTTAGGGTCAGATGGTGGTGATGGCGTCATGCATCAAACTATTATAAAAATTATGATGGAGGATGGATGGGTAAATAAAAGCTCTTATTTATCACAACCAAATGGTTTGTTGTTATATGATTTTCCTGTTTTTCATTATGGTACTTTTCACTATGTTGTTATGAAATTTATTTCATTTTTTACTTCAAATCATTTTACTGTTATTAACATATATTTTCTACTAGGTTTTATTTTAGCAACACTAACTTCTTTTTTTGTATTTAAACAATTTAAAATCAATAGTTTCTTAGCCTATTTATTTGCTCTTATTTATGGTTTTGCACCTGCACATTTTTACAGAGGTATTAGTCATCTCTTTATTGGTACTCATTACTTAGTACCGCTGATGTGTTTAGTGGTATTGTGGTTACTCCAAGGAAAGATTTCTTTTTCATGTCCAAAATATAAAATAAAAGGAAATAAAGAATTTTGGCTATCAATATTGTTTTGTATACTAATGGCAATACATAATGGTTATTATACTTGCTTTAGTTTAATTATTTTATTTTCAACAACAATTATTGTTTTTTTTACTACGAAAGAAAAAGATAAACAGAAAATATATTTGCGTTTACAAATACTATATGTCCTGATAGCAACAATACTTTTAACTTTTTCAATTTTAAACATACCTGTTCGTATAAATAATATAAAAAATGGACAGGTTGGTTTTACAAAAAGATCACCAGTAGAAACTGAGATTTATGGTTTAAGATTAGCCCATTTATTATCCCCCCCTGAAACAACTATTTTAAAACCAGTTAATGATCTTAGTATCGATTTAAAAAAATCAACAAGTGTTATTCAAAGTGAAAGTTCTATGGCTTCTATCGGTATAACTGCTTCTTTAGGTTGTGTTATTTTATTTATTTTATTATTTGGATTGCAAAAAAAAGAGTTTTTGGAATTTTTAAATATAAAAAGAACGGAACAAAAAAATATATTACAAGGCTTAAGTTATCTTAATATTATGATAATACTTTATGCTATTGCTGGGGGCTTTGCATCTTTAATTTCTTATTTTATAACTCCTCAAATAAGATCAACCAATAGAATATCTATTTTTATTTCATTTTTTTCTATTTTTACTTTGGCCTATTTGATAAACAATATTCACAAAAAGAAATTAAAAATTATATTAATTTCTGTCTTTTTAGGAACTGCAATAATAGATTTAACAAGTTTTAATATGTTTAATTTTAAGGAAAATAAAAATAATTATGAAAAAATAATAAACCAAAATTTACATATAAAAACTTTTGTAGAAAGAATAGAAAACATTGTTCCAGTAAATAGTAGAATTCTATATATACCCATGTTTTGCTTTCCAGATATTATGCCTGCAATAGAAGGCAGAATAGATAAAATGGGCCGTTATGTAGACTTGACACCTTATTTATATTCTAAAACTTTAAAATGGAGTTCGATGTCAATGGGCCTAAGAGAAAATTGTATTTGGTTAACGGATTTAAATAAAAATATTCTTCAAAACCCTCAAGCTGTAGTTAATGATATTTACAATAAAGGTTTTAGGGGTATTTATCTCGATTTAAAAAAAGAAACAGAAAAAACAAAAAAAATATATATAACTCTAAAGAACATATTACACTCCGAACCTTTGTTAAATCAAGATTCAACAATAGCTTTTTTCCCTTTAAAAAAAGAAGACATTGATAAAATAAACAATGATTAAAACATTCCTAATTACAGGTGGTGCAGGATTTATAGGAAGTCATCTTATAGATAATCTTATAAATCAAGGACACAAAATTATATGTGTTGATACTTTTAATGATTATTATAACCCTCGTATAAAAGAAAATAATACCAAGCATCATTTAAGTAATCCTAATTTTAAACTATATAAAGTTGACATAAGAGATTTTAAAAGTTTAGAAGAAATTTTTAATAAAAATAAAATAGATACAATTGTTCATTTGGCAGCAAGAGGTGGAGTAAGGCCCTCATTAGAACAACCAGTATTATATACAGAAGTTAATATAAATGGTACCGTTAATCTTTTAGAATTAGCTAAACTACATGATATTAAAAAATTTATATTTGCATCTTCAAGCTCTGTTTACGGATCACAAAAAAAAGGTCCTTTTACAGAAAATATGAATATCAGTAAACCAATTTCACCTTATGCTGCTACAAAAGCTGCTGGGGAACAGCTTTGTCATGTTTATTCTCATTTATATAAAATACAAATTAATTGCTTAAGATTCTTTACTGTATACGGACCAAGACAAAGGCCTGATTTAGCTATATATAAATTTTCTAAATTAATTATAAATGATAAACCTATTCCAGTATATGGAGACGGTACAACAAAAAGAGATTACACTTACATAGATGATATCATACAAGGAATTGTTGCTGCAATCGATTATAACAAAACACCTTTTGAAATATTCAATTTAGGTGAAAGTCAAACCGTTCAATTAAATTACTTAATCGAACTTTTAGAGGAAGATATTGGTAAAAAAGCTATTATAAATAGACAATCTTTACAAAAAGGAGATGTTCCTTTAACTTTTGCCGATATTTCAAAAGCTAAAAAATTGCTTAATTATAATCCTCAAACTAAGATTGAGGAAGGTATTAAGAAATTTGTAGATTGGATAAAAACTACTTCAAATTTGAATTTTCTGATCTAAATTAACAAAAATATATGAAAAAACTAGAAGAATTAAAAAAAAATAAAATAAATTGTATAACCACCATAGCATTAATTGGAACTTTTATAGCTATATATTTTCATTATGTGTTTATGGGACATTATCTTGATCTTGGTTGGCCTATTAATGCCTTTGGACAACCACCTGAATTTTTTGCTAATGATTTTACTAGAACATTTCAATTAACAAAAGATTTATCTCCATATCAGGATATGACAAGAGTATATAGTGGAAACGATTCTGTTGCATATGGTCCTTTTGGATTTTTGTTTTTTAGTTTCTTTCATTGGTTACCAAGTATGAATCGAGCATTATTTCTTTTTTATTGTATATTTACAATAATTTTCTTTTGTATTAATTATAATTTTTTTTCTATAAAAAATCAGACATCTTTATTGGAAAATATTAAAAATACTTTTATTATAACTTTTATAACTTTTCCTTTCTTGTTTGCTATTGATAGGGGAAATATAGAAATCTATGTTTTTCTTTTTAGTTTTTTTGGTGTTTATGCATATTTTAAAAACAATATAAAAACAGCAAGTTTTTTTCTTATATTAGCAACAGCAATAAAGATATATCCCGGTATATTCTTTTTATTTTATTTAAGAGATAAAAAATATAAGGAATTTTTCTATGCATTTATAGCTGGTGTGTTGTTTGTGCTTATTTGTTTTTCTTTTTTTAAGGGAAGTTTACTTTATCAAATAGAATCTTTTTATGGTCAATTGCAATTAGTCAATGAAAAATGTTTACTTAGTGTTTCATCTTGTAAAGCATTGAATATAACTCCCATATTTAAACGAATAGTATTTTATATATCACCCGCACTTTACTCGGAATACATTGTGATGCTTTATAATATTTTTAGCTTTATTTTATTATTATTTACATTTGCAATAATTTACACCAAAAGACTACAAAAATGGCAAGAACTAACATTGTTTGTAATATTGATTTTCTTTATTCCCGCTTTATCTGTTAGATATAAATTGTTATTTATTTTTATTCCAATTTATTATTTTTTAGAGGAAAACACTTTAGATAAAGGTAAGGTTTATAATATATTTTATTCTATTTCGTTTGGATTGATGTTGATACCATTTTACTACAAAAGACCAATAGAAAATCTTTATCATTTTCTTTTAAATAGTATTCTTTTTATTGCTATTTGTAGAGAGGCTTTACGATCAACAGAAAATGATAAAAACCAAATTAAACATATAAGTCAAAATCGAATTAATTATTTAGAAAAAATAATAAAGAAATTTAAAAATGAAAAATGAAAAAATTTCAATAATAATTCCTGTTTTTAATGAAGAAGAAAATATTAAATTATTGTTTGAAAAACTTTATAAAGTTCTAAATAAGATTTCATATAATTTTGAAATAATAGCAATAAATGATGGTAGCACTGATAATTCAGAAAAGATTCTTGATAAATCAGTGAAAATTTATAAAAATCTCAAAATTGTTAATTTTAAACGCAACTTCGGACAAACTGCAGCCATGATGGCAGGGTTTGATCATTCTACTGGTGACATAATAATTCCAATTGATGCTGATTTGCAAAATGATCCCAACGACATACCAAAGTTAATTAAAAAATTAGAAGAAGGATATGATGTAGTTTCTGGATGGAGAAAAAATCGCAAAGATTCTGCTATTAAAAGAAAATTTTTAAGCAAAGTTGCAAATTGGCTTATTTCAATAGTTGCAGGATTAAAACTTCATGATTATGGTTGTACTTTAAAAGCGTATCGTAAGTCCAGTATACTGGATGTAAAACTTTACGGAGAAATGCATCGTTTTATACCTATTTACTCCCATCTAACAGGAGCTAAGGTTACTGAAATTCCAGTTCAACATCATCCAAGAATTCATGGTAAATCAAAATATGGTATAGATCGGATATTAAAAGCTTTATTGGATTTAATAGTTATAAGATTCTTAAGTCAATATTTTAAAAAACCAATTTATTTATTTGGTGGAATTGCTTTTATTCTCTTAACTGCTTCTGGTTGTTCTTTATTTTTAGCTCTTTATTTAAAGTTTTTTAAGTCTATTTATTTAATAAAAACTCCTTTACCATTATTTTCTGCTATGACATTTATTACTGGAATAATGTGTATTTTAATGGGAATTTTAGCAGAAATAATAATGCGAACTTATTTTGAATCACAAAATAAAAAATCCTATTCAGAAAAAAATATTATAGAAAGTAAAAAATAAATTATGTGTGGAATAGCTGGTTTTATAGGTCGAGGGAATTTAGATACAGTTAAGATAATGTCTAATAAACTTATTCACAGAGGACCAGATGAAGAAGGTTTTTATTGCGACCAAAGCCAGTCTTTGTTTTTTACGCATCGCAGACTTTCTATTATAGATTTGTCTGGTGGCAAACAACCCATGGAAAACTCATCTGAAACTATAATTGTTACCTTTAACGGAGAGATTTATAATTTTTTAGAACTTAAGCAGCAACTTATAGAATGTGGTTATAAATTTAAAACTAATTCTGATACTGAAGTCCTAATTCATGGTTATGATAAATGGGGTGTAAATTTACCAAAATTCTTAAATGGTATGTTTGCGTTTGCTATTTATGACAAACACAATAAAAAAGTTTTTTTTGCTAGAGATAGATTTGGTGAAAAACCTTTTTATTATTTTTTTGATGAAAAAAATTTTGCTTTTGCATCTGAATTAAAATCATTAATTCAATATCCTTTAATTACACCTAAATTAAGTAATATTTCTATACAAAAATATTTTGCTTATGGATATATACCAGCTCCCTTAACTATTTATAAAAATTGTTATAAATTAAAACCTGGGGATTATGCTGTTTTTGATTTACAAGATCATAAGCTTCAACTTAATTCTTATTGGAAATTTGCAATAAAACCAGATTATGGTATTAAAAATGAAGATCAGGTAATCGAAGAGCTAGATGAGTTATTAACTAAATCTGTTAAATCAAGATTAATAAGCGATGTGCCACTTGGATTGTTTTTAAGTGGAGGAATTGATTCAAGTGCAGTTTTAGCATATACATGTGATTTGATTGATAAAAAAGCCATTAATACATTTACAATTGGATTTAATGAAAATTCATTTGATGAATCAAGTTATGCTAAGGAAATAGCAAATTTTTTTGGAGTTAAAAATTCACAAAAAATTCTTGATTTGGAAACAATGAAGAATTTATGTCCTAAAATTCTAGAAAAACTTGATGAGCCAATTGGAGATGCTTCAATTTTACCAACTTATTTTTTAAGTGAATTTGCCAAAAAACATATAACTGTAGCATTGAGTGGAGATGGTGGAGACGAAATGTTTGCTGGATATGATCCATTTAATGCTTTAAAAGTTGCTAATTTTTATGATAAAATTATTCCAAAATTTCTACATAATAAAATTACTAAAATTGCTGATTTACTTCCTATTTCTCAAAAGAATATGTCTTTAGATTTTAAAATTAAAAGAACTTTGCTTGGACTTTCTTATGATAAACCATTTTGGAATCCGATATGGTTATCTTCTACATCTCCTGAACAAATTAAAGATTTATTTTTACACCCTTTAAAAACAGAAGAGTTGTATTCTGAAGTTCTTGATGTTTGGAATCAAGGTAAAAATCTAGACTTAATTGATAAAACAATGGAATTTTATACTAATTTTTATTTGCCTGGAAGTGTTTTAGCTAAAGTTGATAGATCAACAATGATGAATTCATTAGAATCAAGAGCAATATTTTTAGACAAAGATATAGCAGACTTTTGTATGAGACTTCCTAATAGTTTTAAATTTAAAAATGGTATTAAGAAATATATTTTAAAAAAATTACTAAGTAGAAAATTACCAAAACATATAGTTGACAGAAAAAAGAAAGGATTTGGTGTACCAACAGGACAATGGTTGATGAATTTCCCTAAACAAATTCCTTTGCAAAACATTCCTGATATAAATATGGATTTTGCTAAACAATTATGGAATGAACATAGAAATTCTAAAAAAAATAATCGTTTATTTATGTGGAACTGGTTTGTATTGCAAAAATTTCTCATTAAAAAATAAATTTTATGTTTAACAATAAAAACACATTACTATTACACTATTATAAACTTTTTCTAGCTATACCTGAAAAAATAAGATTTATATTTATTGGTGGCATTAACACAATATTAGGATACATATATTTTTCTTTGTTCTATCATTTATTTCATAATAATTTACATTACCAAAACATATTGTTTTTTAGTTTTATTCTTAACTCTATAACTTCTTTTATTTTTCTAAAATTGTTTGTATTTTGTACTAAAGGTAGGCATTTTAAAGAATATATAAAAACTCTTATATCGTACGCAATACTGTTTGGAATTAATATAATATTATTGTATGTTTTTATAGAAAATTTAAATCTTAATGCTTATTCAGGACAGGCTATTTCTGTTATTTTACTTGCTATTATAAGTTATATATTACATAAATATTTTTCTTTCAGGACAAATTAATGATTTTTTACAAACCTAACAAGCAATAAACAAAATGATGAAACGAAATAAAAAAATATCATTAATACTTTTATTTTTTATTTGTACTATTCCAGTAATATTTTGTTGTAAAAATAAGAATATATCAAATTATAAAAATACAATGAACAAAGATTGGACAATTCGAGAAATTCAAAAAGAAATGTATGTTCAAAGAGCAGAAATACCTAGAGAAACCTTTGACAGAAGTAAGAAAAATTGGAAAAGAAAATATAAAATAATACCAAAAAATATATTATTAAATAAAGAAGAAATAAAGAATTTGATTAAAATTAAAAATACAGAACAAGCTGATGAACTTAGAAAACAAATAATTAAATATGTTTGGCAGGACTCCTCAATTCCAAACAATATTTTACCCATATTGATCACAAAAAATCTTAAAGACGACTTGTTTATTGATACCGAAAATTTAAAACGTATCGATTCACTTAAGCTAACTATGAAAAATGATATTTCTTCTATATTCTATCATTTTTTACCCGATAAATCGAATAATCATCTTGTCATCTATCACCAGGGACACGCTGGGAATGCTAAAGTTTTGGGAAACAAAACAATAAAAACATTTATTAATAAAGGTTACCATGTATTGGCGTTTTCTATGCCACTAATTGGAGAAGATAATATAGTTTCTATTGAAGATATTAGAAAAAATTCACCTACATTTTACAAAAATAATATAAAATATTTTGATAAATTAATTAATACAAATCAAACACATCTTAAACATAAGGATCTTGAAATTTTTGAAACACAAAATTTTAATTATTTCAGATTTTTTCTCGATCCAGTACTTTCAGGAATTAATCATATGAAGAAATATTATTCTTATAATGATAAAATAACCATAATAGGCCTATCGGGAGGGGGATGGACAACAACTGTTTATGCAGCATTAGATCCTAGAATTACTTTAAGTTATCCAGTGGCTGGTAGTTTACCTCTATATTTACGAGGCCTCAAAGAAACAGGGAGTGGAGGTTCAATTGGAGATATTGAACAACAACGTACTGAATTTTATAAAATAGCAAATTATTTAGACTTGTATATATTAGGTTCAATAGGTAAGAACAGACGACAATTGCAAATATTAAATCAATACGATAGTTGTTGTTTTGCTGGATTGACTGGATTGAATTATAAGGATATTATCAAACAAACTATACTTAAAAATGAAGGCAGTTATGATCTTACAATAGATACCACACATATTCATCATCAAATATCTGACTTTGCTTTACAACTTATACTAAAAGACATAGAAAATTATTAAAAATGAAAAAATTTATCAATTTATTATGTTGCCCATTTTCAAAAAAAACTTATTTTAGATAAAAATAAACTTATTGTTGAAAACAAAACCACGTCTTATTCTGTTAGCAAAGAAGGTATACCATTATTTACTAATGATAAAAAATCTTTAGATCAAGATGCTATGAAACAACAAAATCATTATGATAAAGTATATCATGAGTATGTTGTAAATATGGATTATCCACATACAAAAACATATAACGATTATATAAATAATGAATTAATACGTGTTTTAAAAACAAAATCAGTTGGTGTGACTACTGAAATATGCTGTGGACATGGAGAAGTACTAAGTTTTATTTCTAATGTAACTCAATATATTGGAGTAGATATATCTTATAAAATGTTATAAATAGCAAAAAAGAAATTTTCAAATGAGAATTGTTTATTTGTTCAAGGTAACGCGACTAGATTGCCCTTAGTCTCTGAAAAATTTGATAGTGTTTTTATGTTGGGTGAAATTCATCGCTTATTAGTAATAAAAAAGGCAGAGAATTTTCTCTGCCTTTTTTTGGTTTTATCTTCTGCCTCCCCTCTTACCTCGTGAGGAACCACTGCTCTTCCTTGCGGTTGGCTTACGATTTCTTTTCTCCATTTTTGACTTGCCAGAAGAAGATCTATTTCTTTTTACATCGCGCTGTTTTTTCTCTTGTCTAACATCACGAGTTCTTTTATTGCTTGTACGATCACTACTACGTTGTTGTTTCTTATGTTGCATTTTGTTGTCACGACGTTTTTCTTTTCTATCAACTTTACCATCTTTATTTGCATCAGTTCTGTTGAATCTCTTTTGCTTCATATTTTGTTTTTTATGTTGCATTTTGTTGTCACGACGTTTTTCTTTTCTATTCTCCATATAGCCTTGATGATTCTCTTTTCTTTCAATTCTACGATCTTGACGTTTTTCTTTTCTTTTTTCTATACGATCTTTAAGCACATCTTTTCTTTTGTTTCTAAGTTCTTTACGTCTATCTTTTCTTTTTTCCATATGATCCTTGCGTCTTTCTTTTCTTTTCTCCATATAATCATTAGGTCTATCTTTTCTTGTTTCAATTCCGTCTTTTCTTTTTTCTTTACGCGCCTCTTTTCTTTCTTTTCTTTTTTCCCAAAAGCCTTTTTTCTTTTCTTTTTTGATTTCAATACGATCTTGTCTTTTTTCTTGACGAGCTTCACGTCTTTTTGCTCTTTTTTCTTTTATTTGCTGTTTTTTGACTGTTTTTTGACTATCAGTTACTGTAGATTTATCGGAACCTGATAATGTACTTGTTTCTCGTGCTGAGGCATTAAAACCTACTAGACAAAAAATACATGCCAATGTTAGAATTTGTTTTTTCATGGTATATCTTTAAGCTTTATTAATATTACAATCATTAGTCTAAAAAGATAATTTCCAAAATTCTATTTGTTTTTATATTTTTAATAATAAATTTAGAATTTAGTAACGTTTTGATACAATCGGGTTGTTTTTTATTTCGAAATCTATAATCTGATAAAAAACAACTATAAAAAATTATGTCCAGACCATCTAATAGAAAAAGAAGTGAACTTAGAAATATTTCAATAGAAACTAATGTGAATAAATATGCTGAAGGTTCTTGTATTATAAAATGGGGAAATACACATGTTTTATGTACTGCGAGTATAGACCACAAAGTTCCTCCATTTTTAAGAAACACAGGAAATGGTTGGGTAACAGCAGAATATAATATGTTACCCAGATCAACACACACTAGAAAACAAAGAGACATTATTAAAGGACAACCAAATAGTAGAAGAGTAGAAATCCAAAGACTAATAGGAAGATCTTTAAGAGCTAGTGTTGATATGAGTCTTTTGGGAGAAAGACAAATTATAATTGATTGTGATGTTTTACAAGCAGATGGTGGAACACGCTGTGCTTCAATTACAGGTGGTTTTGTGGCTTTATATTTAGCTGTACAGAAATTACTTAAAGAAAGAACAATAAGACAGGATCCGATTAAAAATTTTATTGCTGGTGTATCATGTGGAATATATCAAAATATATCTGTTTTGGATTTAGATTATTTAGAAGATAGTAATTGTGAAGCTGATGTTAATTTTGTAATTAATAATAAAAAACAAATTATAGAAATACAAGGAACTGCAGAGGGCGATCCTTTTAGTTTTGACAAAATATCAGAAATGTATGAACTTGCATCGAGTGGCGTTGAAGAAATTATAGAACTTCAGAAAAAAACTTTAGATTTAACTTAGATTGCCACGTCGTTTTACTCCTCGCAATGACAGTGAAGATTGGTATGTCGCATCACTTCTTGCAATAACCAATTATTTATAAATCACCTTGAATTATTTCTTTGTCAGACGAAGAGTTTTCTTCTTCCCTACGAGAATCTTCTTTTAAAATCACATGACTTACAACTTTTTTAGCACCTTTTGTTTGGCTTGCTACTCTAGCTGTCACACTTAATTCTTTAATGCTTTGAGCTATACCTAAAATATACACTGTGCTATCTACTGTTCTAACTTTGTAATTTAGTGATTTGATATTCCTTTTAACTTTGTATTTAGTATCTATCTGATCTGTTATAAGTTTATCTTTTATTTTGTTTCTTTTTTCACTCTTTTCTACAATCAATATTTCATCGATAACTTCTTTAACATTTTTATTATCCCACATCATTTTGATAATCACTTTTCTATAACGTTCTTCTGTTATCGAGCCAGTTAACATAATCCTATTTTCCATCACGTCTATATTTACATCATTAAAAATACGTTTTTGATCAGACATCTTAACTCTTTTTTGTAAATCATTTTTAACACTAATATCATTAGCAAAATCATGAACTGATTTTTCTGAATTCATTACCCCAAAAGTTGTTGCGGAACCTAAAATCACAGTTTCTATACAAGAAGATAGTACAAGAAGAAAAACTATACTTGGAATTATTTTATTCAATTTCATTTTGATAATAATTATTTTTTTAAATTATATAGATTGTTAAAAGAATTCTAATATTTTTCAAGAAATTAATTAATGTTTAAACCTTTCACCTAAATAAACTTTTCTAACTTCTTTGTTTGAAGTTATTTGTTTTGGAGTTCCGGACATTAATACTTTGCCATCATAAATAATATATGCTTTATCAACTATTTCTAAAGTTTCTCTTACATTGTGATCTGTGACTAGAATGCCTATTCCTTTGTCTTTCAAGTGTTTAACCATGTTCATAATATCTGTTACTGCCAAAGGATCAATTCCTGCAAAAGGTTCATCTAATAAAATAAATGATGGATTTGATGCTAATGCTCTTGCTATCTCCACTCTTCTTCTTTCTCCGCCTGATAATGCTAATGCAGGAGATTTTTTTATATGTTCTATTGAAAACTCTTTTAAAAGTTCTTTTAGTTTTGTCATTCTTTCTCTTCTTCCTCTTATTCTAACTTCTAGAATAGAATAGATATTTTGTTCAACTGTCATTCCTCTAAAAATAGAGGTTTCTTGTGGTAAATATCCCAAACCCATTCTAGCTCTTTGATACATGGGTAAATTTGTAACATCCATATCATCAAAAAAAACTTGACCTTTATCTGCTTTTAAAAGACCTACTGTCATATAAAAACATGTTGTCTTACCTGCTCCGTTTGGCCCCAATAAACCTACGACTTCTCCTTTTCTTACTGAAAGACTTACATCTTTAATAACTGATTTTTCTCCAAAACTTTTTTTTAAATTTTTCACTTCAAGTTTATTAATTGCATTATTCATGTTTAGTTTCCTTTATTCTTTGTTCCGTTCCTTTTGTATCTTCTATTAAAATTATTACTCTACCATCTTTTGTTCTTCTATTTCCTGTAATCTTGGTTTCTTCTGTATTTACATTATATGTCATTTTTTCACCAAATACTGTGGAGCCTTTTTCATTCATCTCAACATTGCCTCTTATAGTAATCAATGAGTTGCTTAAATTATAATTTCCTGTTTTACCGCTGGCATGAATTTTGTTAGAAAAGAATTGAACGTTATCTTGCGCAAAGATTTCTTTGATTTCTGGTCTGATAATATCTTTTTCTTTTTGCTCATTATAAAATATAGTCATATTGTCAGATAACAATATCATTTCACCTTGTTTAGCCCTGACATTGTTTATAAATATAATCTCACCTTTATTTCTATAAATATCAATTTTTTCAGAATTAATTTCAATTGGTTCCTCGGATCGCACTTTTGGTTTTTCAAAAGATTCTTCAGCAAATAAGTTAGTAATTGCTAGCAAGATAAATAATAATGTGTTTAATAAAAAATACTTTCTCATACTTTGAGTAATTTTAATATTTCTTGAACACCTTTATCTGTAGACGATTGTGCGCTACCATATCCAAGCTGTTTAATAATTTTCTTACTTTCTTTAATTTGCTTTAATCCTATTTCTGAATTTTGTAATAATTCTTTTAATTTTACTGCTATTAATTCTGGATAGCAATTGTCTATTACACATTCTGGAATTATTTCTTTTTTAGCAATTATATTAATAATGTTAGCAACTTTTGTTTTTACTAATAGTTTACCTATTAATGTTGTCAGTAAGTTAAATTTATAACCAATTACCATTGGCTTTTCATTTATTACAAACTCAAACGTATTAGTACCAGATTTTGTTAAAGCTAGTTTTGATGAAACAATTGCTGATTGTTTGTCTTTCGCGTTTTTAAGAATAACAAATGGCTTATTAAATTGATGTTTATTTAAAATTTCTTTTATAATATCTTCAGTTTTTTCTAAACCCAAAAAACAAACTGTAAAATTTTTAATATCTTGGGATAAAATATTTAAACTTGAAATAAAAATTGGCAACATTCTTTTTACTTCACTAATTCTACTTCCAGGTGTAACTGTTAATAAAATATTGTTTTTGTTTATTTTGTGTTTCTTAAAAAATTGCTCTTTGTTAATTATAATTTTTTCTTTTCTTGAATCAAAAATAGGATGGCCAATAAATACTGTTTTTAAACCATGTTTTGTGAAATATGGAGGCTCAAAAGGTAAAACACAAAGTAATAAATCATAAAATTTAGAAATCTTTTTTGCTCTTCCAGGCCTGTAAACCCAAACAGATGGTGCAATTAAATGAACTTTTTTGATTTTGTTTTTTGTATCAAATTTTTTTACTTGCTCCATTACACGAAAACAAAAATCAGGAGAATCTATTGTTAAAACTAGATCTGGTTGAATTTGCTTTATAGCTGCAATTGTTTGTTTGATTCTTTTAATAATTGTGAATAACTTTGGCAATACTTCACTTATGCCCATTACAGCAATATCATTTATAGGAAAAATTGATTTAAATCCTTTTGATTGCATTTGAGAACCACCAACACCATAAAACTCGATTTTGTCTTTAAGTTCTGTTTTTAGTGTTTCCATAAAACGAGCACCTAAATTATCACCAGATACTTCACCAGTTATTATAAAGACTTTTATTTTTATATTTTTTGCCATATGTAGATAATTTTATAATATGAGAAAATTATATAAGTAATATTCTAAAAAATAAAGGCCGCACTTTAAAATGTGACCATTTTTATAATTTTACAATATGAAATGATTATTCACCATAAACAATTAAACATTGTCTATCAGCCAATACTGATAAGAAATTCAAAGGAAAATCTTTATATGATTTTTCTACAAAATGTACTTTTTTAATTCTTACGTCTTTTATTGCATCAAATAATGTTTTATCGCCAAAGATTCCGAAAGTTAAAAATCTATATGAACATACTTTACCTTTTTTCATTATTTCTACATCACTGAAGTCAATATTTTCTAAATCAGCAGAATTTATAGAAGGCAGCTCTTTACAATTAATGCTTCGTTCGCTAAAATAACAATGTTAAATTTAAAAATTAATTAAAAAGGAATAAAAATGTCAAAATTAAAATTTATGGGAGCAAATGGTAATGTTGTTTCAGAAGATAGACTTACTGAGCTTAGAAGATTAAGAGCGGAATATAAATACGCTTGGGATGTTGGTCAGTCTTTGGAAGATATGGCAACAGAAACTTGTGAATGTTATAAAAAATTATGGGATAAAAAAATCGCAGTACTTTCAATGCCAGGAAGTGGTTATTCAGAAATTTCTGCAAGAGTAGCAGCTTCTGCCGATATTCCAGTATGTGATTGGGACTTTTTCGAAGAGGAAGTTATGACTGCAAATCTTGTAAGAGAAGAAGGTGAGAGTGTTAAAAATGCTTTTAAAAGACTAAAAGCTGATAGATATAAAGAAGTTCAAAAAGAAGCTTGGGGAAATCAAGTAGAAAAAGCTGTTAGAGGTGAGGCATATCCACATATTAATGGTGGTAAGCTTGCTTCTAATGAAGAACTTATGAAAAAAATGAGAGACAATGGTTGGAAATTTTTAGGAGTTAGTGTAAAAAGAGAAGATTACCCAGAACATGCTAAAACTATGATTCCTATTTCATCAACTTGGGCAGATCATGCTGACGACATTGTTGAATTTGCTAATATGCAATATGACAAAAGATTTGAAGCTTTAATGGCTGCAGCTGATTTAGTTGTTGAAAGAGAAGCTGGTGAGTCAATTTCAAATTATATAAAAAAAGTTGCTGAACAGTTGTAAATATAATCAACTAAACAAGTAATTGTCACCTTGTAGGGGCAGGCCATGTGTCTGCCCTTTTTAATTCAAACAATGAAAAGAATTCTTCGCAGAAATGGGTTTACAACCCTTTCTTACTGTTTCAAAGCAACATTTTACTCACAAGAAAAACATAAGGAAAAAGTTACAAAACCCTTCCTGCATAAACTGTTGATCGGTTGTAAATATAATCAACTAAACAAATAATTGTAACCCTATAAGGAGTGAAGTTGGAAGTAATGACTCAGAAATATATTGTATTTTGATTGAGATCCCCGAATTTTGGTCGAGGATAAAGACTGTAAACCCCAGGTATAAAATCTTTTTATTTAATACTTTTATCTTTCGGAGTCTCTAATTCTTCAAAAAATACTTTGTAAAAAACTTATGATTTTATAACTGGGTAACAATGTTTCTAAAACCCGGTTTATTGACTAAGAAACATTAGTTGTTTTGGTTGCGGAGGCAAGATTTGAACTTACGACCTTCAGGTTATGAGCCTGACGAGCTACCGGACTGCTCCACCCCGCGATATGATTATATACGATAATAGTAAAAAGGGAAGTTTTTATTTTTTCTCTTCTTTTTTAACTACTTCTTTAGTTTCTTTCTTAGGCGTTTCTTTCTTTACTTCTGGTTTTTTTACTTCTTCTTTTGTTTCTACTTTATCTTCTTTTGCTTTCTTTGCTTTCTTTTCAGAAGATTTTTCTTTTAATGTAAAGTCTAATTTTTCCTTAATTCTAGCAGCTCTACCTGTTAAGTTTCTTAGATAATAAAGTTTAGCTCTATTAACTATACCTTTTTTTACCACTGCAATACTTTCAACAAGTGGAGAATATAGCATAAACTTTCTTTCTACTCCTATACCACTACTAATTTTTCTTACTACAAATGATGCTTTGTAATTATTCATTTGTTTACTAATTCCAATCACAACACCTTCAAAAGCTTGAATTCTAGTGGTAGCTCCTTCTGTAATTTTATAGTTTACTTTTACTGTATCTCCTGCTTTAAAACTAGGGATATCCTTTTTTAGTTTTTCTACCTGTTTTGTATTAAAATCTTTTATTAAATCAGTCATTTTGTTTCCTGTTTTTTATCTTTTTTAGTATCTTCTTTTGTCTTTTCTGTTGATTTTTTTACTGTTTCTTTTGTTTTCTTTTTTATTTTTTCTTCTTCTTTTGTTTCAATTATTTCTTCTTTGTCTACAAATTCTATAATAGCCATAGGTGCAGCATCTCCAGTTCTAAAACCACATTTCATTATTCTTACATAACCACCACTACGATCTTTATATCTTGTTGCCAAAGTTGCAAAAACTTTTGTAACAGATTCTTGATCTTGTAAAATAGATAATGCTTGGCGACGATGAGCTAGATCACCTTTTTTACCCATAGTAATTATTTTTTCTACAAAAGCTTTTAATTCTTTTGCTTTTGGTAAAGTGGTTTTAATTTGCTCATATTTTATTATTGAATTAGATAAATTCATCAATAATGCTTTACGATGCGCACTTGTTCTATTTAATTTTCTACCCTTAATCCCGTGTCTCATTTTATTATTTTTTTTAGTTTATATAAAAGGATCTTTTTTCTTTTTTGATAATTCTTCAATATTTTTAGGTGGCCAATTATCAAGCTTCATGCCAAAACTTAAATTCATTACTTTGAGATTATCTTTTAATTCATTAAGTGATTTTCTTCCAAAGTTAGAAGTTTTAAGCATTTCTGCTTCTGTTTTTGTAACTAAGTCACCTACATAAACTATATTCTCATTTTTCAAACAATTGTATGATCTTACTGATAATTCTAGTTCATCTATGTGTTTAAATAGGCTTGGATTTAATTTTTCTTCTTTTACTATTTCTTCATCGCTTTCTTCTGGTGTTTTGAAATTAATAAACACATCCAATTGGCTTTGAATAATTTTAGCCGCTAATCCAACAACATCTTCTGGATTAATGGAACCATCTGTTTCTATTTCTAAAACTAATCTATCGTAGTCTGTTCTTTGAGCTATACGAGCATTTTTAACAGTATATGCCACTCTTTTAACAGGACTAAATAAAGCATCGACTGCAATTGCACCTACTGCTAAATTACTTTTTTTATCCCAATCAGCAACAACATATCCTACTCCATTTTCTACTTTCATTTCCATGTTGATTGCAGCACTTGAGTCTTCAATGGTACATATTACTAGATCTTTATTTAAAATCTCAACTCCATTTTCTGTTTCAATATCTTTAGCTGTGACAACACCTTTTTTGTTAGCTTTTAATCTTAGAACACAAGATGATGATGTTTCTTTTTTGATAATTAAAGATTTAACATTCATAATAATGTCAATAACATCTTCTCTAACTCCATTAATTACGCTATATTCGTGTAATACACCGTCTATTTTAATAGAAGTTATTGCAAAACCTCTGATTGAAGAAAGCAATACACGTCTTAGAGTGTTTCCTACAGTATTACCATAACCTCTTTCTAAAGGCTCAATATCAATTGTTGCATGATTTTTATTATTTTTTTCATACGTTACTTTTATTGAAGATGGTTTTATCAAGTCTTTCCAATTTTCTTTTAATATTGTCATCTTTTAAATATAAATAAATTATTAATAATTATGGTCTACGTTTTTTTGTTGGTCTACAACCATTATGAGGATGATAAGTATTATCTGTAATAGTTGTAATATTTAAATCTGTACCTTGCAATGCTCTTAAAGCAGCTTCTCTACCAATTCCAGCTCCTCTAATTTCAACAGAAACTGTTTGTAAGCCGTATTCTTTAGCCTTTTCTACAGCATTTTGCGCAGTTATTTGAGCTGCATAAGGAGTAGATTTTTTAGATCCCTTAAAGCTCATTTTTCCAGTAGAAGACCATGTAATTAGATTTCCACGTGTATCAGTAATAGAAACTATAGTATTATTAAATGTCGCCTGAATATGCACAACACCTACAACTACATTTCTTCTTTTTTTATTAGAAGAACTAGCTTTTTTTTTATTTTTACTGTCTGATGTTTTTAAAACCATATATAAACATTTTTATTTTTGTTATTAAATATTGTTATACTTTATACTTTATACTTTATACTTTTTTCTTTTTAGCTACAGCAACCCTAGCTTTTCCTTTTCTAGTTCTAGCGTTTGTATGAGTTCTTTGCCCTCTTACCGGTAATTTCTTCGAATGCCTAATACCTTTGTAACAACCTAGATCAATAAGTCTTTTAATTGAACCCTGCACTACTCTCTTAAGCTCTCCTTCAACTAAACTAACTGTACCATCAATTGGATTTTCCGATTGTTTATTAATTAAGTCTCTAACTTTAACTAAAACTTCCTCTTTTATTTCATGCGTTCTTAATTTAGTATCTATTTTTAATTCTTTGCATATACCCTCTGCTCTTGTACGACCTATGCCATAAACGTATGTTAGAGCGATAACAAATCTTTTTTCTTTAGGTGTATTTACACCTGCTATACGAGCCAATTTTTAACCTCATTAATTAATTATTATACTATGATTTAACATTAGATGATAAAACACTTAGTATTTCCTGACTAACAGTATTAACTGTGTTTACACCATCCAGTGTATAAATCAAGCCTTTTTTTCCGTAAAAAGCTGTTAATTCTTTTATAATTTTTTCATAAATTTCAAGTCTATTCTTAATAGCCCTCTCATTTATATCGTCATCTCTTAAAACAAACCTTTCTGAACCACAAATATCACACACTCCTTTGATGTTTGGATTTTCAAAAAATTTATTATATAGTTTTCCACATTTTGCACAAAAATATCTGCCTGTTATTCTTTTAAACAACACATCCTTTGATATTTCTATTTTAAAAACGATATCTATTTTTTCATGATTTTTCTTTAAAATCTCTTCAAGTATTATTGCTTGACTTAAATTTCTAGGAAAACCATCCAAAATAAAACCTTTTTTACTACAATCACCTTCTTTTAGTCTGTGTTCCAATATTTCTTTCATCTTGTCATCCGGAACTAACAAACCATTATTCACATATTCCTTAACTAATTTACCTACATCTGTTTCTTTCTTTACTTCTTTTCTTAACATACTTCCTGTGGAAATATGTATTATTTCAAACTTTTTACTAATTTTATCAGCTTGAGTTCCCTTACCTGAACCTGCTGGACCTATTAGTATAATATTCTTTTTCATTGTGACTACCTTACTCTAATCTTTCTTTTTCTATTAATATTATTGTATCTGTCACTAAAAAGATAAGATTGTACTTGAGTTACCAAGTCTATTATAACACTAACAATGATTAATAGACCTGTGCCACCCACAGACAACGGAATAGAGTAACGTGCCATTAATATTTCTGGAATCAAACAAACTAAGATAAGATAAATTGATCCTATTACTGTTAATCTAGTTACAATTTTATCAAAAAAATCTATTGTACTTCTTCCAGGCCTTACACCCGGTATAAAACAATTGTTCTTTTTTAAATTATCTGCCACATCTTCTACATTAAACACAACTGTTGAGTAAAAAAAACAGAAAAATGCTATTAGTATTGCAAAAATTACAAAATAAAACATACTACCTCTTCTTAATAAACCCGATATTACATCTCCGATACCACCTTCATAAAATTGTGATATTGCCGTTGGAAACATAAGTATTGAACTTGCAAAAATAGGAGGTATAACACCAGAGGCATTTACTTTTAATGGTATATAAGAAGCATCTGAAATACCTGCTTGTTTCATCATTCCTCTGTTTGGATATTGTATTCTAATATTTCTTACAGTTTTTTCTACGAATACTATAAAAACAATAATACCAACTAATAAAACTAATAATAAAATTACTAACATCCAAGAATATGTACCTTTACGTGATAATTCTAAAATTTGTACAAAACTACTTGGCATACCCGAAACAATACCAACAAAAATTAACAATGATATTCCATTACCTATCCCTCTTGAAGTAATTCTGTCACCTAACCACATTAAAGCTGCTGTTCCAGCAACCAAACTACAGCATGTTGTCCATAAAAATATTTTTGAGTCACTAATAAATGCTGATTGAGAAAAACCTAAAAATGCGTAATATACACCTACTGATTGCACTATAGCTAAAACAATAGTTAGATATTTTGTATATTGGTTGATTTTTCTTCTACCATATTCACCTTCTTTTTTTAATGACTCTAAACCTTTATATACAGAAGTCATTAGTTGCATAATAATAGATGCTGTAATATACGGCATAATATTAAGTGCAAAAATACTCATTCTTTCTAGTGCACCTCCAGAAAACATATTGATCATACCAAATATGGATCCCTTACTTGAAAAGAATTGACCTATGACAACACCATTAACACCTGGAATAGGTATAAATGTACCGACTCTGTATATGAGTAGTATGAATATTGTAAAAAGTATTCTGTTTTTTAAATCGGAATTCATTCTAAGTGCATTTATTTATTATCTGATATTAGATATTTTTTTGCCTTCTCAGAAGCTATATCAGCTTCTACTTTTATTTTTAATTCTTCTTTCTTACCCATAATTAATTTAACTGGTAATTTACCTTTTATTAAACTGTGTTCTTTTAATTCTTTTTTAGTAATTAAATCACCAGGTTTTTTGCTATTTTTATTATACACTACATACAAATCGTCTGTTGTAATAACTTGATATGTTATTTTATGACTTTTGAAACCTACTTTAGGTAGACGTCTAAAGATACATGTTTGACCACCTTCAAATCCTTTTATACTAGAACCAGCTCTTGATTTTTGACCTTTATGTCCACGTCCAGAAGTTTTGCCTTTTCCTGAACCTATACCTCTTCCTACTCTTTTTTTAGTTTTGCTATTTAAAGATTTTATTGCGTTTAATTTTACAGACATGTTTCTATAATTTAATTTTTACTAATTTATAATATTTCTTCTATCAAATGATCTACTTTTCTTAACATACCTTTTATGTCGTTAGTGCATTTGAGTTTAGATGTACTTCCTATTTTTTTTAATCCTAAGCCTTTTATAGTAGCTTTTTGTCTTTTATTGCTATTTATAGTGCTTTTAATTTGTTTTATTGTAATTTCTTTGTCTTTAATTTTGTTATAATCAATCACAACTATTATTCCTCAGTATTTGTTATTATGCCTAAAGCAACATTTCTTCTTTTAATAATTTCGCTAATATGTTTCTTTCTCCTTTCGGCTGTACTTTTAGGTGAACTTATATTATTTAATGCTTCAAAAGTAGCTGCTACCATATTATAAGAGTTACTACTTCCAATAGATTTAGCTACAATATCTTTAATTCCTAGACAATCAAAAACCGCTCTCAATGGACCACCAGAAATAACACCTGTTCCTGGAGGTGCAGTTCTTAATAAAACTTTACCAGAACCAAAACGACCTTCACAATCATGATGCGTAGTTCTTCCTTCTTTTAAAGATACTTTTATCATAGATTTTTTAGCAACTTCATAAGCTTTTGTTCTTGCATTACTTACTTCTTTTGCTTTTCCTTTTCCATATCCCACACGTCCTTTTTTATCACCTACTACAACCAAAGCTGCAAATGAAAATGTTTTTCCACCTTTGATTGTTTTAGAAACTTTATTAACACAAATTAATTGTTCTGTTAAATTTTGACCGTCTTTGTTATTAGTTTTAAACATTTAATTTTATCTTTTTATTAAAAAATTAATCCATTTTTACGAGCAGCGTCACCTAATGCTTTAACTCGTCCTGTATACAAATATGCACCTTTATTAAAGACCACTTCTTTAACTTTATTTTTCAAAGCTGCTTCGGCAAGACCTTGTCCTATTATTTCAGCAATTTCAATTCCTTTTTTGCCTTTTGTTTTTTGTTCTGCATCTTTATGTTTTGAAGAAAAAGAAACTATTACTTTTCCGTCTAAATCTAAAATTTGTGCGTATATATTTTTATTACTTCTTGAAACTGATAATATATGTCTCAAGCTTTTGTTATGTTGTTTAACTTTATATTTATTTCTTTCTTTTCTTTTTAAAGTTAATTTTACTTTATTTTTTTGCATTTTCTACAAACCATTTAATTATTATTTCTTTTTGCCTTCTTTACGAAGAATTTTTTGTCCTAGAATTTTTACACCTTTTCCTTTATATGGTTCTGGTTTTCTAAAAGCTATAATCTCAGAAGCTGTTCTTCCAACTAATTCTTTACTAGATCCTTTTATAATTATCAAATTAGGTTTTTCACATTTAATTTCTATTTCCTCTGGAATAGTATAAAAAATATCATGACTATAACCCAAACCTAACACTAGGTATTTACCAGCTATATTAGCTCTATAACCTACCCCGTTAACTTCTAGTTTTTTTTCAAAACCATCTTTCAATCCTATAATAATATTGTTTATTTTACTTCTATGTAAACCAAAACAGATATTATTGTCGTCTTTATTCTTTTTAGCAACTTTTAAAATATTTTCTTCGATCACAATATTAACTTGATCTTTGTAATCATATTCTATTGTCTTATCTTTTTTCTTAAAAACCAATTTACCGTCTTGTTTAGAGACACTTATATCACTTGGAATCTCAACTGGTACTTTACCTATTTTTGACATTTGTTTATCCTAATTAGAAAATTTTCAATAAAAGTTCGCCGCCAATTTTTAATTCTCTTGCCTTATAATCAGGAATCACACCCTTTGGAGTAGACAAAATTATCATACCTAAACCATTGTATATTTTAGGTATTTCGTCAGCTTTGCAATAAACTTTTCTTCCTGGTTTCGAAATCACTTTTATTTCATGTATAACTGGCAAACCATCATGATATGCACAAGTAATTTCTAATTTTTCAAAGTTATCTTGTTTTACTTTTTTATAATCTTTTATATAACCTTCGTTTTTTAAGATAATTAATATATCCTCTCTAATTTTAGAATATATTGAATATCCTGTTTCTTTTTTAATAAGTTGTATGTTTTTTATCGTACTTACTAAATCTGATATCGCGTGATTTACTGTCATTTTAATTACCAACTTGATTTTATTATTCCAGGCAACTCTCCTGTAGAAGCTAACGAGCGAAGTGCTATACGTGAGATACCTAACTTTCTGTAGTACCCTCTTGGTCTTCCCGTTATACTACATCTATTTCTATAACGAATTTTAGATGTATTTCTGGGTAATTTAGATAACTTTAATTGTGCATCCATTCTTACCTCAGGTGACAAAGTTATATCCTTTGCTATTTTCTTTAATTCTTCTCTTTTTTTCTGACCTTTCTTAATAGCTTCTAGTCTTTTTTTGTTTTTATCAATCGCACTTTTTTTTGCCATAATAATTTACAATTTAATTTTTATTTCTTTATTGGTAATTTTAATTCATATAATAAAGCCTTGCATTCTTTTTTATTTTTAGCACTAGTAATTATACTAATATCAAGACCTAAATTTTTATAAGCTTTATCTAAATCTATTTCTGGAAAAATAGTATGTTCTTTAATACCAAAATTATAATGTCCGCTTTGATTAAAACTATTGTTTGGTAAACCTCTAAAATCCCTTACTCTTGGTAAAGCTATGTATATTAGTCTATCCATAAACTCATACATTTTATTTTTTCTTAAAGTAACCTTACATCCTATTACTGTTTTTTCCCTTAGTTTAAATCCAGCAATAGATTTTTTTGACTTAGTTAATACTGCTTTTTGTCCCGCTATAGCAGATATCTGTGCAACCACATATGATAAAAAATTATTATCAACGTCAGTTGTTTTAAAACCAATATTCAAAGTAACTTTCAATAACTGTGGAACCTGAATATTATTTTTATATCCAAATTCTTCTTTTAGTTTTTTGATAACTTCTTTTATATATCTTTCTTTTGTATATGACATAATTATCCTATCTTTTTATCAGTTTTTTTAGAAACACGTGTTTTTTCGTCTTTCTCTATTTTAAATTTAATTTTAACTGCTTTTCCATCTTCAATATGTGAAATATTCGAAATATGTATTGGTTTTTCAACCTTAACTCTTTGTCCAGGAGTATCATTTGTAGGTTTTTTATGCATAGTGGCTATCTTTACTCCTGATACAATAAATTTTTCTACTAAGTTTGTTTTTTTGTTTTTTACAACCTTAATAATATCACCTATTTTACCTTTATCAGACCCCGCTATAACTATAACCTTGTCTCCTTTTTTAAACTTTGCCGCCATTTTATAATACCTCTGGTGCTAATGATAATATTTTTGTAAATTTTGCTTTGTTTCTTAATTCTCTTGCTACAGGACCAAAAACACGAGTTCCAATAGGAGTACCATCTTTGTTTATAAGCACTACAGCATTATCATCAAATTTAATTGTGCTACCATCTGGTCTTTGTATTTCTTTTTTTGTTCTTATTATAACTCCACGTACAACTTCTCCTTTTTTAACTTTAGCACCTGGAATAATAGCTTGAACAGATACAACTATAATGTCACTTATTCCCGTTACCATGTGTCTTGTACCACCTAAAACTTTTATACATCTAACTGTTTTAGCTCCTGAATTATCTGCAACATTTAATTTGGTTTCCATCTGTATCATTTTTTAAATTCCTCTATTCTTTTTTTTCAGTTGTCTCATTAGTCTCAGTAGTCTCAGTAGTCTTTTTTGTAACTTTTTTTAAATCTTTTTTTGTCTCTGCTACTTTCCATGTTTTTTTCTTAGAAATTGGTCTACTTTGAATTATTTCAACTTCATCACCAACTTTTAATTTATTCTCTTCATCATGAATCATATATTTTGTAATCTTTTTTATATATTTTTTATATACAGGATGTTGTTTTAAAACAACCTTCTGCCCCTTTACTGTTTTATTACCAACTTTTTTAATAATTTTTACTTTTGTAGTCATAATAAACCTATTTTTTCAAATTTAATTTTGTAAACAATCTAGCAATTTCTTTTTTAAGTTTTTTCATTTTAGAACAATCTTTTAATTCACCATTAGAATGTTTTATTCTTAGTGAGAATAGCTCTTTTTTTGAAGAAATAATTTTATCTTTTAAATCTATCTCTTTTTCTACTTTAACTTCTGTTTTTTCTTTAATGCTCATTTTAAATAAATTTTACAATTTTAGTATCAAAAGGTAATTTTGCAGATGCACTATGTAACGCTTTTTCGGCTACATCTTCTTTTACACCTTCAATTTCAAATAATATTATACCTGGTCTTACTTTACACATCCAATAATCAACTGATCCTTTACCTTTACCCATTCTTACTTCAGCTGGTTTCCCTGTAACTGGAATGTGTGGAAAAACTCTAATCCATAACTTTCCGGCTCTTTTCATATGTCTTACTATACATCTTCTAGCGGCCTCTATTTGTTTGGCTTTTAATCTACCACGTCCCATTGCTTTTAATCCATATAAACCAAAGGCAAGATGACAGCCAGAATTAGCAGTGCCTTTTATTTTTTTACCGCCTTTTTGCGCTTTTTTATATTTTGTTTTTTTTGGTAACAACATCTTTCTTTTCCGTTTACGTAATTTAGTAAATTATATAAAAACTATTAAACTTCTTTACAAATCCAAACCTTTACACCTATAACACCATAAGTCGTATGTGCAGTAGCAGTGCCGTAATCAATATTGGATCTTAAAGTATGTAGAGGTACAGCTCCTTCTTTATATTGTTCTGTTCTAGCTATTTCTACACCACCAAGTCTACCAGCACAAGATATTTTAATACCTTTTACTCCATATCTAACTGCATTTTGAATAGCTTTTTTAACAGCTCTTTTAAATGCAATACGATTTTCAAGTTGTTTTGCAATGCCTTGCGCAACAATAGATGCATCAGAATCTGGTTTATCTATTTCTACTATCTTAATTGATACATTTTTTTGCCCCATCTTTTCTATTGAAGCTTTTATTTTTTCTATATCACTTCCTTTTTTACCTATTAAAACACCTGGTTTTGAAGTATGAATAATAATATTTACTTTATCTGCTGCTCTTTCGATTACAATCTTGCTTATACCACAATGAGCATAATTTTTCTTAATATATTTTCTTATTTCAACATCACTAATTAATTTATCGCTATAATTTTTTCCATCATCATACCAAAGAGATTTCCAGTTTTTGTTTATTAACAATCTGAAACCTATAGGATTAACTTTATGTCCCACTTTTTAACTCCTTTGTTTTTTCTACTAAAATTATCTTAATATTTGAAAATGGTTTTTTTATCTTACCTGCTCTACCTTTGGAACAAGGAATAAACCTTTTCATTATAATAGACTTACCAACATCAATACTGTGAATCGTTAAATTATCTATATCCATTCCATAATTATTCTCTGCATTTGCCATTGCTGAACGTATTAGCTCTTTAACTTCTTTAGCAATGCTTATTTTAGAAAAAGTAAGATGCATTACGGCTTTCTCAACAGACAATCCAGTTAATTCTTTTGTTAATCTTCTAAGTTTGATTGGGCTTATTCTTAGATTTCTAATATAAGCTGTTGCAAACTTTGGTTTCTCTTTTTTCTCCATTGTACTATCTTTTTTATTACTCATAACTTAATGGTTTTTATTTTTTAGTTGTTTTTTTATTTCCAACATGTGCACGGAATGTCCTTGTAGGAGAAAATTCACCAAATTTATGACCTACCATATTTTCTGTAACTAAAACAGAAATAAATTTTTTACCATTATAAACAGCAAAAGTTAATCCTACAAATTGAGGCAATATCGTAGATCTTCTTGACCACGTTTTAATAATTGTTTTTTTTGACGAACTTGCAACTTTTTTTATATTCTTTAATAAACTTGCATCAACAAATGGTATTTTCCATGCTGATCTTGACATAACTAATTACCTTTTTTTATTTTTACGACGTTTGTGTACAATAAGTTTGTTACTTTTTTTATTTTTCTTTCTGGTAATGCCTCCTTTTGCGCATTTTCCAGTCGGTGAAACAGGGTGTCTGTTACCACGTGTTCTACCACCTAATGGATGATCCACCGGATTCATCACTTCACCTCTAACGCTTGGTCTTTTTCTTAACCATCTTGAACGACCAGCCTTTCCGAGATTAATATTCTTATTATCTGGATTTGATAAAACACCTATTGTTCCCATGCTTTCTAAAGGAAACATTTTAATTTCTCCAGATTGTAACTTAATTAAAGCATATCCTTCATCTTTACCTACTAATTGTGCATAAGCACCTGCACTTCTTGCAACCGCACCACCTTTTCCAGGTTTATCTTCAATATTGTGTATAAAACTACCAATTGGAATAACTGCTAATGACATAGCGTTTCCTGGCTTAATATCTGTCAAACTACGAGAAGAAATAATTTTATCTCCAACTACTAGTTTTTGTGGTGCTAATATGTAAGAATATATACCATCTTCATATTTTATTAACGCTATAAAACATGTTCTGTTTGGATCATATTCAATTCTTTCTACTATAGCTGCTATATCATATTTGTTTCTTTTGAAATCTATAACTCTATAAGTTCTTTTATGACCACCACCTCTTCTTCTTACTGTGATGTGTCCGTGATTGTTTCTTCCAGCTTCGTTTTTTAAAGGAGAAGTAAGTATTTTTAAAGGTTGTCCTTTATATATTTCTTTTTTCTCAACTAGTTTCAAAGCTCTTAATGATGGTGTTATTGGTTTAAAACTTTTCATAGCCATATTTTTCTTTACCCTTCTAATTTGGAATAATTAATAGTTTGCCCTTCTTTAATTGTAACTATTGCTTTCTTTGTCGATTTTCTTGTTCCTTCTCTACCTTTAAACTTCTTTATTTTACCTAAATAATTTTGAATGTTTATTTTTTGCACTTCTACACCAAAAGCTGTTTCTATTGCTTTTTTAACATCTTTTTTAGTAGCTTGTTTATCAATTTCAAAATAATACTTATTGTTCGCTAAATCTCTAGACGACTTTTCTGTATTTGTAACTTTTTTTATAATATCGTATATAAATCCTATGCTCATTGTAAAACCTCTTTTACTTTTTCAAAAGCTTTTCTGTCTAACAATAAAAATTCATGCTTTATTATATCGTAAGCATTCATACCATTTGCAGATAAACAATTAAAATGAATAATATTTTTTAATGATTTTATAAAATTACTCGCATCTTTTTCATCAGAATATACAAATAAAGCATTATCTATTTTTGCTGATGTTAATTTTTGTTTTAAATTTTTAGTGTTCAATTTAAGGGAATCAAGAGAATCAATTATAAAAACTTTTTTATCTTGAATTTTTTCAACAAGAACAGTTCGGAGTACTTTTTTAATAAGTTGTTTAGGTAGAGAATATGAATAGTCTCTAACTACTGGTCCAAAACATGTACGTCCCCCAACAAACTGTACTGATCTTTTACTACCTTGTCTTGCATTTCCAGTACCTTTTTGTCTAAATGGTTTAGCAGTGGTGCCAGAAATCTCAGACATTTGTTTTGTGCTAGCAGTACCAGATCTTTTATTACAAGAATGCCATTTTAAAACAACAGGAATACTATTAGGATACATTTTTCCTTTTAGTAGTTTACTATCTATTTTTTCTTCGCTTGTGTCTAATGTATCTATATTTAGTACTCTTACAGACATTATCAATCCTTAATTAATGTTAAGTTTTATAATTACTTCGCTATTCTTGTGACCAGGTATTGCACCTTTTACGTATATAACTTTAGTTTCTTTATTTATCTCTTTAATTTCTAAGTTTTTTACAGTTGTTGTTTTGTTACCCATTTGACCAGGCATTTTTTTACCTTTAAATACTTTACCCGGATCTTGGCATTGTCCTGTAGATCCACCTGATCTATGAGAAACCGAAACACCGTGACTTGCTCTTAAACCTTTAAAATTATATTTTTTCATTACTCCAGCAAAACCTTTTCCTACCGAAACTCCACTAACATTAACAACATCACCTTCTTTTAACTTTTCTATACCAAGAATATCCCCTATTTTAAAAGTTTCTTCTTTTTCAACTTTTACACCTCTTCTTTTTCTGTATAGATCTAATCCTTTTTTTTGATAAATACCTTTTATTGGTTTTGTTAATTTTGTAGCTTTTTCAACCTTATCGTAAGCCAATATGATATTATTAAATATCTTGTTATTGTTAACTATAAAATCACTAACACAACAATCATACATTTTTACCAATGTAACGGGTACTCTATTTCCTTGATCAGAATACAAGTGGCTCATGCCTATTTTTTTTCCTACTAATTCCAACATTATGCTTTAACTCCATTTAATGCTATTTTTATAGTAACTCCTGCAGAAAGATTTAATTTCATTAAAGCATCTACTGTTTGTGGAGTTGGTATAATTATAAGTAGTCTTTTAATAAATTTCATTTCAAATTGTTCCATACCTCTTTTGTCTACATGAGGTCCTTTTATAACTGTGAATTTTTTTCTTTTTGTAGGTAAAGGAACAGGACCTTTTACAACTGCACCTGTTCTCTTAACTGTATTTATGATTTCATACATAGCTTGGTTCAGTATTGTATGATCAAAAGCTTTTAATGTAATTTTTATACTTTCTTTGTTTTTCATAAAACTTATATTTTACATTTTAAATAATAAAAAAAGCGACTACTTTTGCCGCCTCATGTCATGAGAGGTCCGCGTTAAACGTACATCATCATATTTTTTAGCGCTATATCGTGCTCAAAATATAATCTCTATAGTTATAAAAAGCAACTCTTTTAAACAGATTTATTCTACACTTTTATCTTTTAGTTGCAACAAATATTCTAATTCTCTTCCTTCAGCCACAGCTTTTTTATACTCTTGTGTAATTCTATGAGTTATTTTATACAAATAATACTCACCTTTATATTCATCTTGCGGAAATTTCACTGGTTGCTTTTGTAATAATTCTATTTCAACTTTTTCTTTACTTAAAAGCCTAACAATACCTTGTTCTATTAAAACTAATGCAAAATCTATTCCTTGATAAGCAAACAAAGAATATAGTGACTCATATAATAATCGTATAGCTTTTTTATCTTTTACAGTTGAAAACAGTCTTCCCAGTTCTACAAAAATATCTTTCTCTGATACAAACTCACTTACATCTATTCCTAAATTGTATACATCGTTGTATCTTTCGATAGGAAATCTATGTCCTGTACTTGAATTTGAATCTTTAACTTTACAAGAATAAGCAAGCTTACAACCTGCAATTATTTCATGTTTTTTATTAAAAATCGCAAAATAAACCAAATCTAATAAAACTAAACCTACATCTTGACCTGTTTTTTTCTCATAAAACTCTTTATAAGCTTTATCAAAAAAATCTTTTTCTTTTTTAGTATTTAAAATTTTCCAATAATAAGACATAGTTTTAATCCTAATTTAGGTTTAACTTACTTTTTAGCTTTTATTTCCTCTGCAATATTATTTGGTACTTGCTCATACTTGTCAAACTGCATTGTATACTGAGCTCTGCCTTGTGACAAAGAACGTAAAGAGTTAACATAGCCAAACATTTGAGAAAGAGGAACTTGAGCTGTTATAACTTTTACTCCACATCTTTCATCTAAGTTTTGAATTTGACCACGACGACTATTTAAGTCACCAATAACATCTCCCATATAATCTTCTGGTGTTACGACTTCTACTGCCATAATCGGTTCTAATAAAATCGAATTAGCTTGATTCATAGCCTCTCTAAATGCCGCTTTAGCTGCTATTTCAAACGCTAAAACACTAGAATCCACATCATGATAAGCACCATCATGTAAAGTAGCTTTGAAATCTACAACTGGATAACCTGCTAGAATACCACATTCTTTTGCAGCTTTTAATCCTTTTTCTACACCTGGTATATATTCTTTTGGAACTCTACCACCAACGATTTTACTTACAAACTCAAAACCTGAAGGATTTTCTTCTGTTTTTGGATTTGGTTCAAAAATAATCTCAACCTTAGCAAATTGTCCTGCACCACCTGATTGTTTTTTGTGAATATATTCTATATCTACTTTTTTTGTAATGGTTTCTCTGTATGCAACTTGAGGTTGACCTATATTAGCTTCAACTTTAAATTCTCTTTTCATTCTATCAATAATGATTTCCAAATGAAGTTCTCCCATACCTTTTAAAATTGTTTGACCACTTTCCATATCACTTTCAACTCTTAAAGAAGGATCTTCCGCTGTAAGTCTTGCTAAAGCCATACCCATTTTTTCTTGATCTGCAGTAGTTTTTGGCTCAACTGAAACTTCAATAACTGGATCTGGAAAATCCATTTTTTCTAAAACTATCTCGTTATTAAGATCAGCTAAAGTTTCACCAGTTGTTGTACATTTTAAACCAGCAATAGCGATAATATCACCAGCTTCTGCTTCTTTAATATCTTCTCTATTGTTAGCATGCATTAAAAGCATTCTACCAACTCTTTCTTTTTTATCTTTAATTGTATTTAAAACAGTACTACCAGCTAATAATTTTCCAGAATAAATTCTGACAAAAGTTAAAGATCCAACAAAAGGATCATTTGCTACTTTAAATGCCAAGCCTGAAAATTTTGTATCTCTACAACTTACTTTTATTTCTTCTTTTGAATCTACTTTATGTCCGACTATACCATCAACATCAAGTGGACTTGGTAAATAGTCGACAACAGCATCTAATAAAAGTTGAACACCTTTGTTTTTAAATGCAGTACCATTTACTACAGGAACAAAAGAGCCATTAATAGTTCCTTTTCTTATACATTTTTTAAGCTCATCCACAGAAATTTCTTCACCACCTAAATATTTCTCCATTATAGAATCATCTTGTTCAACTGCTTGTTCTATTAAATTGTGTCTGTATTCATCTGCTTTGACTTTTAGATTTTCTGGAATTTCTGTTTCTTCATAATCGGCTCCCATTGTTTCATCTTTCCAAACTATCCATTTCATTTTTAACAAATCAATTAAGCCTTCGTAATCTTCTCCTGAGCCTACTGGTAATTGTATAACTAATGGAACAGCCTTTAATCTATCTTTTATCATATCAACACAACGATAAAAATTCGCACCTGTTCTATCCATTTTATTACAAAAACACATTCTAGGTACATTGTATCTTGTTGCTTGTCTCCATACTGTTTCTGATTGAGGTTCTACTCCTGCAACTCCATCAAACACTGCAACAGCTCCGTCTAAAACTCTTAATGATCTTTCTACTTCAATTGTAAAATCTACGTGTCCTGGTGTATCAATAATATTAATTCTATGATCATTCCAAAAACATGTTGTAGCAGCTGAAGTAATTGTGATTCCTCTTTCTTGTTCTTGAGCCATCCAATCCATAGTTGCTGCTCCATCGTGCACTTCACCTATTTTATGTGATTTTCCTGTGTAATATAAAATTCTTTCTGTTGTTGTTGTTTTTCCAGCATCAATATGCGCCATTATTCCTATATTACGATATTTTTCTATTAAATATTTCCTTGCCATAATTTTTAATCTAATATTTGTTAAATAATTACCAATTTTATAAAACTGGTAACAAAATAAATAAGGGTGAAAAACACCCTTATAAAAATAATTCTAAATTTATGAATGAAATTACCAACTAAAGTGTGCGAAAGCTTTATTGGATTCAGCCATACGGAAGACATCTTCTTTTTTCTTAAATGCCCATCCAGTATTATTCATAACATCCATAGTAGCCTTATAAACTTTGTCAGAGAGTGTTTTTCCTGTGTTTTTACGAACAGCTGTTACCATCCATTTAAGAGCCAAAGAAATTCCCCTTCTTTCTGAAACTTCAACTGGTATTTGATATGTAGCGCCACCGATTCTTCTAGATCTTACTTCAATCTTTGGTGTAACTTTATAAATAGCTTCTTTAAAAACTTCAAGTGCGTCTTTCTTTGATTTTTCCTTGATTGATTCAAAAGCTAAATATACTGATTTTTCTATAGTTGCCTTTTTTCCATCAAGCATTAAATAGTTTATAAATCTTGTAACTAAAATATTGTTATATTTAGCGTCTGGCATGATTTTTCTTTGAACTGCTGCTCTTCTTCTCATTTATTAAATCCTTATTTAATTTGTTAATGATTATTTATTTAGGTTTCTTAGCGCCATATTTAGATCTTCTTTGCTTTCTATCTTTAACACCTTGAGTATCTAAACAACCTCTTACTATATGGTATCTTACACCAGGTAAATCGTTTACACTTCCTCCACGAAGTATGACAACACTGTGTTCTTGTAAATTGTGTCCTATTCCTGGAATATATGCTATAACTTCAAACCCATTTGTTAATCTTACTCTTGCTACTTTACGTAAAGCTGAGTTTGGTTTTCTAGGAGTGGTTGTATAAACACGAATACATACACCTCTTTTTTGAGGACATTTTTTCATCGCAGGAACATTACTCTTTGACACCTTGTCTTTTCTAGGTTTTTTTATTAGTTGGTTAATTGTAGGCATAAAAAATCTTTTATCTTTTGTTTCTTAAATAATAAATCTTGGATTACTTTGTAATACCTTGGGAAAATCAATGAGACTATTTATATAATTTTTTATTTTTACTGTCAAGTTTTTTAAAGACAATAAATATTCTTTAATATTACCCCGGTCATCAAATAGTTCACATTTTTTATTAATACAACTTTTTAAGTTAACTTGATGTGAATTAACAATAAAGCCTTTGAAATAGCGATATATTCCACAGTCTTTCTTGTTAATTTCCATTCAAATTATTCTCAAAATTTGTCTACTATTTAACAATCGAGGTAACAAAATGTTGAAAAGAAAGGTTGCAATAATAAATAAAGCCTTTTATCCTATGATGTGATAGCTTAGTTAAGCTATATTTATTAATTATTAATATAAGGTAATTTATATGTTTAAAAAAGATTTAGTAGAAGCAGTAGCTAAAGCAACAGGCGAAACAAAAGCTTGTGTTGAAAGAGTTGTTAATGCAATGATTGAGTCCATGAAAAAAGCTCTTAAAAAAGGCGAAAAAGTTACATTAATGGGCTTTGGTACTTTTGACGTAGCAAAAAGAGCTGCTAGAAAAGGAAGAAATCCACAAACTGGAAAAGAAATTAAAATTTCTGCTCGTAAAGTAGTAAGATTTAAAGTTGGTTCAGAACTTAAAAAAGCTGTTAACTAATTAATCTTTAGTTTTACTTTTTCGAAAAAAGCCTGTCTTATGATCTGTACCCCAAAATTCGGACAGTGAAAAAAGACCGATTAGGTTTTTTCTAACAAATGACGTCTATATTGTATAGGCGTCATTTTATTTAATCCCCATTGATATCTTTTATTGTTGTAATAATGAATGTAGTTTTCAACAATATTTTTAACTTCCTTAAAAGTTTTACAGCTTTTTAAATCTATTTC
>Ga0307989_1000084_pt1 | contig 72931 bp, 73 predicted proteins | sample EllFjometagen185_FD_203164 | JGI IMG/M metagenome (GOLD analysis project Ga0307989, IMG submission 203164) | Marine microbial communities from Ellis Fjord, Antarctic Ocean - #185 | ecosystem: Environmental > Aquatic > Marine > Unclassified | place: Southern Ocean | collected 2014-10-08 | reverse complement strand
TCAGTAGTTATTACAAAGTTGTTAAAGTTGGAACTTAATGAACCGCCGTGTACCGAACGGTACGCACGGTGGTGGGAGAGGTCGGCAGTCGAATTAATCGGCTGCCTCCTACTCGATTGCACGACATCCGTCGGATGGTATGCGCATCCGACGGATGTCGTGCACAGAGGGTTGCTCCGAAAAGTCAGAAGTTGTTGGTTAGGTGAAAAATATTCGTTGAATTTATACTGATAGGTTAAATATGAGAATAAATTTAAACTGAACATTAATGACAATTAATGGAATTAATGTTAGCATGAATTTAAGTTGAAAATCCGCGGTTTTCACATAAAAGAAGGAGGATATCAGAATTGAAAAAAGTTATCAAACTAAATGTCAATATTGTAATAGCATTGATTATTGTACTTTCATTATCAATTTCAGGAAGTGTTATGGCAATGGAAGAAAATATTGAAGTTACAGGGGCATCTAATGTGGAAGTTAGCATGACGGAGGTGCCGGTATTTACACCAGCTACACATTATGGAGCCATTAATGTTGGTTCTTTTATTGGGTTTTCAGGTAGTAATGAAAATGTGTCCATAATTGATGCAACCGGAACAAATTCCGGTTGGAAATTCAGTTTGGCAGTTACAGATTTTTATCAGCAGAATATTGATGATCCAACAGACGGAGTATCAGAACAAATGGATGTTTTTATATCAGCCGGAGACTGGATGTCATTCAATATTGACAACGTACAGGATAATATCATGGACGATGGATCATATACACTCATACCGGGTATAGGAGGATCGGGCGAAACAATTGCTGCAGATAAGGTACTGTATTTTGGCTCGCCGCTTCCTTCGGTTACGCCGCATTGTTCGACGACAGCAACTGATACTATAAATTTAATAACAGTGGAGCCGGGTTATGGTGCAGGTAAATACATTTTTGACCTAAATTGTAAGATTACAATTCATGATTGGCTCCCGATGGGAGCGAAAATTGATTCATCTGCTTCATCAGGTAGCAGATTTGATGATATGACAGTAGGCGCAGGAGATAAAGTTCAGGTATTTGCAGGAATATATACGACAAATATAACATACAGTGCTTCCTGTAATCCGGTTTCTTAGTAGAAAATATCAAATCAATGAATTGACCGCTCCCAACGGAGGAGCGGTCTGGGTAAGGTAAATATGTTAAAAAAAATCAGTGTCATAATGCTTATATTTATAATAGTATTGCAAATAAATATATATGCAGCAGAATATAAAAGTGACAGACGGCTTCTTACTTTGACTCATAGTGGAGAACATAATTATTTTGAAACGTATGCAGAACCTGGGCAAATTGTCGAGTTAGAGTATTGTCTTGCTAACAGGTCTTTAACCATGGTAACAAATCAAATTTTGATTTATGATTCTTTGACCGCTGTTAATGGAGGGAATGTGATAATGTCTCCTGACAATTTAGTTGCAGATGAAACAGCCTCATGGTTTAGCGAAAATCAAAGTAATGCAACTCTTGCACCGGGAGAAGAAGTAGAAAAAAGAATGATTCTTATGGTTCCAAAAAACTGCAATCCTGGGAAATACACTGCAATAATTGGTCTTTACGCGGATGAACAAAACAGTAAATCAGTGAATGAAGAAGATATTGTACTAAAAATCAATCAATCTTTTACAAGCACTCTTGCAATAGTGATTAATGTTGGAATGAATCCCAAAAGGAGCATGCAGTTCGGTGAGAATGCCAGGGTGGAGATAAACAGTCAAACGGGAGTAAAATATCTTTTTATTCCTGTTGAGAATATAGGAAATGCGTATGAATTTCCTATAATATCAATTGTTGCAAAGAACAACAACAATGAAATAATTATTGAAGACCAAATAGAAATGGATATCGTTTATTGTAAAACTAATACCTATGCATGTTTTGAGGTTGAAGAAATTTTTAGCAATATGGAAGAGTATTCTATCTATGCCAAACTGTATTCAAAAAATAGTGAAACGTTCAATGAAACAAAAAAAGTGTTTTCTATATCTATTGATGAATTTCAAAAAGATATTATTGAAAAGGCACATATAAGAGAATCAATTATTGATATAGGTGACACAAACGGTGAGGATTTTTATATCTTAGATAAAAGAGATATAGTGTGGATTATTATATTCGGATTATTGTTTGTAATTTGTTTAGGAGTGATAATTGTTATATTAACAAAAAAAACACAGAGAAAACTTAAAGTCGTGAAAGTGGAACAATAGTTTTTAAACCGGTTACGGGGTCAACATCAACTTTCACTGAAACACCATAAACATCAGTAAGAATTTCTTTTGTTAGCACTTCATCAGGCATTCCAGATTTAGCCAGCTGGCCGTTGGACATGAGAAAGATGTGCTGTGCATACTGTGCGGCAAGGTTAAGATCATGAAGTACACATATTATCGTTTTATAGTTTTTATCTGCCAATGAGCGCGCTAGATCCATTATCTCTACCTGGTGGTTTATATCAAGCATTGAGACAGGTTCATCCATAAGTATTATTTCAGAATCCTGAGCAAAAGCTCTGGCAAGAATTGCCCTTTGTTTTTCTCCGCCGGATAATTCATTGATACTCTTGTCTTTAAGATGAATAGTACTTGTTTCTTCCATAGCCTCAATTATTTTATCATGATCTTCAGCTGACATAGGTTGAAGCCCACTGTGATATGGATTTCTACCCATAGCAATAACATCATAAACTGAAAAATCAAAACCGGTGTTTGTATCCTGAGGAACATAAGCTATATATTTTGCGCGCTGACGTGCTTTCATAGACTTTATGTTTTCATCATGAATACTGATACTTCCTTTTGAAGGAGTAAAGTATCCGTATAGATTTTTTAAAAATGTGCTCTTGCCACATCCGTTTGGTCCGATGATTCCATAAAATGTACCCTGGTAAAAGTCCATGGATACATCTTTTAGAACTTCATTTTTACCATATGAATAGTGCAGGTTTTTCGCAGAAAGAATTCTCATATAAGATTCCTCCTTTTACTACGCACTATCAGCGAAATGAAAAATGGGACACCAATTACAGAAGTAATTACGCCAATAGGTATTTGAGTCGGGGCGAAAAGTGTTCGTGCCAAAGTGTCGCAGAGGACTAAGAATATTCCACCTGCTAAAGCTGATACAGGCATAAGCCTTTTATGATTTGGGCCTGTTAGGAAGCGGACCGCATGGGGGATTATCAGCCCAACAAAACCAATTGTTCCAGAGAAACAGACGCTGACAGCTGTTATCATTGAGGCAACCAGCAGTAGAAGTTTCTTAAGAAGGCTGGCATTAATTCCCAGTGATACTGCAGTTTCATCACCTGTAGAAAGAACATTCAGATTGTTTGAGTTTAGAATCAGGATTACAGTTCCGATTAAAATAAAAGGAAACATAACCATAACCGTCTGCCAACTTGTGCCGGTCATGCTTCCCATTGTCCAGAATATAATACGTGTGGCCTGTTCCCTGGAGGCAATGATGATTAGGGAAACAAGAGATGAGCATAAAAAGCCAATTGCTATTCCGGACAAAATTAACGTGTTTGTTACAAGTCTACCGCCCTTTTGGGCAATCAGGTAAACTACTGTTGTTGCGGCTATTGCGCCTATAAAGGCATAAAGGGGAACCAAACCAAGATTAAACAAAGTGGCCTGGGTTCCTGTTACAAAAGCCAGCGCAGCTCCGAGAACTGCACCTGAGGAAATCCCAAGCACATATGGATCTGCCATAGGATTCCTGAACATTCCCTGGAAAACTACCCCGCACACCGATAGACCGGTGCCGCATAATAGTGATGCAATTATACGGGGCAACCGTACAGAAAATATTATTGTTGTGTAAGAATCAGGGAGAGAGGATATATCTATCAGGTTTTTAACCATTGGTACTTTGGATAGCAGCACACGAAGGCTATCTATAAAGCCTATGCTTGCTGAACCTGTTCCTGCTGAAAATACAACAGCAGCAGCCAATGCAACAAACAGGGCAGTATATACCAGAAAATATGGTGGTTTTCTCTCCTTTTTCATAAATACCTACTCAAATAAATCAGGGTGTATAGCTTTTGCCATTTCAGCAAATGCTTCACCTAGTCTAGGGCCAAGGCGTTGCAACGAATCATCATCGAGAGTATATACTTTTCCTTCTATGACAGCTGTCAGTGCTTTATAGCCTGTAGCTTCCGTGAGTCCTTCTGCTGGTGCCCACATTGAAAGAAGCAGTAAATCAGGATTGTGTTCAACCAGTTTTTCAATATCATATGCCCATCCTTCGGTATCATCTGCAACATTGATGCCGCCGGCAGCAGCTATCATTTCACTAATAAAAGTACCTTTGCCTGCTGTAAAATCGCCATATTCACCATATCCCATAACATAATAAACAGTTTTCTTTTCTAAACCGATGACTGCTGTTTTAACAGATTCGATTTCTTTGGTAAGTGCAAAAATAACGTCATCTGCTTTTTCAGATAGCCCGAGAGTTTCTCCAACTATTCTAATGCATCCGTATGCACCTTCAAAAGAGTCTTCTTCATCAACGACTATAATGGGGATGCCTGCATCTCTTAGCTGAAGAGCGAGTTCCTGCATTGTCATTTCTGTAAGAATAACAACATCCGGATTGAGCTCAATGATTTTTTCTACATCAGGTTGGTCAATATTGCCAACTGAAGCATAGTCAAAAACAGTTTCAGGATAATTGCACCAGTCAGTTCTACCGACAAGTTTATCTTCTGCACCAATTGCGAAAATTATTTCTGTAATATTGGGTGCTAGTGATACTACCGTTGAAGGAGCTTCTTCAAATGTTACGACTGTGCCCTGAGAGTCAGTTACAGTATATTCTGTTGTAACTTCTGGTGCTTGAGATGACTCCAAAGACGGAGCCGGCGTTGCTTCTGATGTGTCCGACTGGCACCCGCCCATAATAAGGGCAAGTGATGCAATCAGGACTGTCAGAATAATGAGTGTTTTTTTCATAGTTTCATCCTTTTATAAAATATTAGCTCAACTACCTGACCGGTAAAAAAAGACCCTGCTCATAAAAAGCAGGGGATTGTGTATAAATTATTCATACAACACCCTCTATGCCTCGTAGAGTTACCAGTGAAAACGGTTAAGCAGGTCTTCTGACTTAGATTCAACGATTGTTCCGCACCTTCCCGGCAGAGCCAGTGGATACGCGGATAATCTCATCATTACAGCGGCGGGACCGTCCGGGATTCAAACCCGGTTCCCTTTTAATCTGTTTGTTAAAACAGAACATAACCGTGGGTATTAAACTGTGAAATCATTATAAGGCAGGCGTCGTTCTCCGTCAATACATTTTTGATTTATATTCTGCTGTTTTATTGGAACTATAAAGTTGGTTTGGTTTCTGACATTTAACATTGAGACTAACATAATTAGCATCACCCGGTGGGAGTATTTAACCAATTTTTTCTATGATGCTGACAGCACCGTGATATAATATCACGGAGGAGTTCGTTTTGAGAAAATATATAATATTGGGTTTTGCTGCAGTACTCAGAGTTGTTTTGGGAACATGGCTTAGATTATCATATAACATAAAGGCATTTAATAAGGATGTAAAAAATCTTGAGGGTCCATTTCTATTAGTGGGTAACCACTGTCTTAACTGGGATCCCTTTATGACAGGTCTTTATATAAAGCCTAATACACGTTTTATAGCCAGTGACAGTCTGTTCAGAAATAAGGCGGTTGCATTTATGCTAACTTACTTAGTTGGTGCAATTCCTAAGAAAAAAGCAGTTTCAGACATGAGAACTATTAAACTTACAATTAAAGAATTGAAAAAGGGAAATGTTGTAGGTGTTTATCCTGAGGCAAACAGAACATGGAACGGACGATCAATTGATATTCTTTATTCCACTGCTAAATTTGTAAAATTAATGAAAGTGCCGGTTGTTAACTGTGTTACAAAAGGCGGATATCTATCACGTCCAAGATGGGCAGTAAGAGGCAGACGGGGAGTACTTGAACTTCATTATGAAATTTTATTTACTAAAGAAGAGGTGAAAGCTAAAAGTGTTGATGAAATATATACAATAATGAACAGTGCGATTCAATATAATGAGTTTGATTGGCAGAAAGAAAAAATGATTCCATTTAACTCAAAGAGGAATGCGGAGTTCCTTGAAAATTATCTTTATATATGTCCACAGTGTAAAAATATAGGAACATTGGTAAGTAATAAAAATGAATTTAAGTGCGAAGAATGCGGGTTGACTCATACAATGGGCAATTATGGATACTTTGTTAATGAAGATAGAAAATTTGAACAACCACAGGAGTGGGGAGACTGGCAGGCAGAATATTTCAGTCAGAGTATTGATACTGAAGAAGCTATATTCAGTGATAAAGTACTCCTGTATGGCGAGAATGAAAAAGACAATCTTTATGTAGTTGGTGAAGGGGAACTTTCTCTTTATAGAAATAGAATTGTATTTAAATCATCTAAACTTAGACGAACCTTCTTTATAAGCGAGGTATTTGGAAACACAATACAGCTAAACTTTATCTTTGATTTTTATTACAAAGGTGATTTCATTCGGCTTAAATTCCTTCCTAAAAATAGGGCATCTGCCTTCAAGTGGAATTACGCAGTTGACTATCTGAAGGGTTAATTTACCTTCATACTGTGTTTTCTTCAGTTTTTTCTCACTTATGTATAGTCCATATATGTCGTTCGATAAAAAACTTCGAAAGCCTTGTCTGAAAGCAAATTTCCGCCTTCAGACCTTGTAGCTTAGAACTATAGCATACGATTAGCATACCGGCTCAGTCACGTATTTATACACGCTCCTTTACAAGAAGCTTCCATAGCTTCGTCCTATGAAAAATCAACTCTTACAGGACCATAGAATATGATGATCAGATCTTTTTACAAAACTGTGTTTTCTTCAGTTTTTTCTCACTTATGTATAGTCCATACATGTCGTTCGATAAAAAACTTCGAAAGCCTTGTCTGAAAGCAAATTTCCGCCTTCAGACCTTGTAGCTTAGAACTATAGCATACGATTAGCATACCGGCTCAGTCACGTATCTATATACCTCAAAAGTCTAAACAAACCAGAATAATAAACTAATTTAAGTAAAAATGACGTATCATCCCTCGGATGATACACCGTTTTTTTATAAAATATTGATTGAAATGTTTAGATTACATTAAGCCGTTGTAAAGACCAGCATAAATTCCGTCATGGTTCATGAGTTCTGCATGGGATCCCTGCTCTGCAATACCGTCTTTAGTAATTATGAGGATGCGGTCTGCATTCTGTATTGTAGAAAGTCGATGAGCAATTATCAAGGTGGTTCTTCCTTCAGCCAGTTCTTCAAGAGATTTCTGGATCTCTTTTTCTGTTTTTGTATCCAGTGAGCTAGTTGCTTCATCGAGTATTAGTATTGGAGGATTTTTCAGGAAAACACGTGCGATTGAAACTCTTTGTTTTTGTCCGCCGGACAGGCGTATTCCTCGTTCACCGACAAATGTTTCATATTTTTCAGGCAGACCATCTACAAATTCATGAATACGTGCTTTTTTAGCAGCTTCAATCATTTCTTCATATGATCCACCGGGGTTACCGTACATTATATTGTCTCCAATAGTACCGGCAAATAAAAATACTTCCTGTTGAACCATACCGATATTTTTTCTCAATGATGAAAGTGTTATTTTTTCAATATCAATTCCATCCAATAGAATTTTACCGGAATCAAGAGAATAAAATCGAGGAATGAGATTACATAAAGTTGTTTTACCTCCGCCTGAAGGCCCTGCTATTGCAAGAGTCTCGCCTGAGCGGATTACCATAGAAAGGTTTTTTAGTATATGTTCATTGTTGTCATATGAGAAGGTAATGTTTTCCATTGTTATCTTCCCGGTTACTTCAGATACAACAACAGCATCCGGGGCATCTTTTATATCGGGAGGAGTGTCCATAATCTCTCTGAATCTTATAAACCCGGACATCCCTAGTTCAAACTGTTGAATAAAGTTAGTAAGACGTCTGATGGGTGTAAGAATCAAACCAATATAAAGAAGAAAAGCCAATAAGTCTGTAATTTCTATAGAGCCGGAATAAACCAGGTATCCGCCATATACCAGCACACCAAGATTCATGAGGTTAGATATAAGGCCGATACCCGTCATGAACTCAGCCATCCTCCTATAAGCATTGACTCTGGAGTTTTTAAACAATTCATTACCTTTATTGAATTTGCTTGTTTCATGAGCCTCATTTGTAAAGGATTGTGACACTCTGATTCCGGAAATGCTGTTTTCAAGGTTAGCGTTTACATCAGCAATCTTTACTCTGACTTCTCTAAACGCAGCTGACATTTTTTTACGTTTATTCATTGCGAAAATGAAAAGGAAAATTTCCATAACAATAAGCATCAAAGCTAGGCGCCAGTTAATTAATGAAAGATAAATTCCTGCCCCAATCAACATAATCAGCGATAGAAATATATCTTCAGGTCCATGATGGGCGAGTTCGCTTATTTCATTTAGATCACTAACCATTCTGGACATCAATTGACCGGTCCTGTTATTATCGTAAAACTTAAATGAGAGAGTCTGAAGATGCATGAACAAATCTTTGCGCATTGATGACTCCATTCTTACACCAACCACATGACCCCAGTAGTTCACAGTAAAATTCAAAATGGCATGAAAGCAATACATAACCAGTAAAACAGCTCCAAATACATATAGGGGCCGCAGATTGCCTGAAGGGATAACATCACCAAGTAAATACCGTGTAATCATAGGAAATACAAGATCAATCATAGCCATAAAAAAAGCACAGCACATATCAAGTATGAATAATTTCTTATGGGGTTTGTAGTAGGATAAAAATGACTTAAATACATCTTTTGAATATTTCATAAAATAGCCTCACCTCAATCTATATTATTTTAGCAGTTATAAATTTAACATGCAATAAAATAAGTGTTATAATACTTACAGTTGTACTGCTTTATTAACAACGGGGGACATAGATTTGCTGACTCACATGGAGAAATTCCAGAAACATCTGGTATCAGCTGGTTTTGTTACTGATAATTTTCAAAATGAAACCTATCTTAACCATGCAGAAATGTCATTGAAAAGCTTAATTGATATGGGCATTCAATCGGATAATGGATTTGTCTGTGACCCATTTAATGCATTGGGAGTGACTTACACAGGTAAAAAACTACAGCTGTTCTATTATCATGCAGAAGCTCGTTTTTGCGGCGCTCTTGGTCAGCTAATAAAAGCAGGAAGAATGATTGAGTATGCTGATTCTCTTTATCTTAGTTATAATCATTTAATGAAAATGCTCGCATATGATTTTGAACCTTCATATTATGCGGAATTTTGGATAAAAGAACTGGTATTTGCATATCAGGGTCTTAAGGCTGTCAATTATCCAAAACTCGACAGAGATTTATGGGAAACTATCACCTGGAGAAAATATGGGTTTCACTATTTTAATAATTATCATAATGGTGTTGCATATGCTATTGCTTCAGAAGCTGCAATGATAAATGCAGGCCTGGGCGGTAGTGAAACATTTTTTGATGAATGGGTGACTGTACTTTTTGATAGTTTTAATCAGAAATTGGGAATGTTTTTAGATCCCGGAGCACCAATGTCATATGATTTGATAACAAGGCAACAGATTCTTTATGCGATTATGAATGGAGCAGACGGTGAACATAAAGAAAAGGCGTTGGAACTATGTGAACTAGGAGCGGTTTCATCTTTATATATGCAGTTAGAAGTATAGAACCCTGGTTGAATATGAAACCATTTCGACACATTAGACAGGTTTTTTTGCCGGAATTGGGTCATGGAATAGACAGCGGAGGCGTTTATACAGGATATGGTCTGCTTACCTCAAGTATGCTCGGAACTTCCTATTTCCAATCAATTGGAAACACTCAGGTTCAATGTTTTGAATCGCCGGCTGAAGCGGGGGGCTTTGTTTTCGCAACAGACGATGACTTCCATAAAATTTTTGCATCATGTGGAGGATACCATATTGAAATAGATACAGGAGCAGATATTGAAAAAGATGCAACAGGGCTTGGGCGTTTTCACAAAAAGGGAATATTTCCTGAAACTGCTCTTTCGGGTTCATGTTCGCCATTTCCTACTTATTCATATGCGCTTAGCGATATCGAACCGGTTGCATGTGCAATAGGATCTGCTTGGCTTGGCAAAAATGATGAGGTTATGTCTCTTGCAGATATACCTAAGGAAATGGTTAAAAGCAGTATCAATCTAATGTGTGAAGAGAAATCCGAGGTATCTTTTTCTATTAAATATGAAATAGGGAATCATATTATCTTTCAGAAGACGGACTCTTGTATAGTGTTAAAGGTGAAGTTCCGGGGCTACATATAACGGTTCCGCTTATACAGACAGATGGAATGGAAAAAGGAAAAACTAAGAAAACCGATGAAGGACTTATTTTAGTTTACAGAGGCTCAAGCTTCAAAGTCATCTGCGAACATCCTGAACTTATGGGCGATTTATGTGCAAATAGAAATGGTATATATGGGATAGCCAGAATTATGGATCATATGGTAAAACTGCAGTTGATAAAATAGTAAAACCCTCAAAACAAGCTCTCGCTGATTTAAGTAGTGAACTTTAGTTTTAATGAATAGAATTGGGAATATTTTTATAGAAATTAAGATTGCAAATGATAAATTCTAAATAAAATACAGAAACGTAAAAAACAAAGGAAAAATCAAGTTAAATATTTGACAATCTTATGATTGGATGATAATCTTTTGATTGACATATTGTAATATAACAATATTACAATTCGAACAAATGATAAAAAATCCGGGAAATACCGGAATAACGGGAAAGGGGAACCTTCGTGAAAAAGTTTTTTTCTACCTTCGTTTTTTGTTTATTGGTATGGATTTTGCTTGCAGGTGTAAGCCCGCCGGAACTCATACTTGGCGCGGTTATTTCTATTGTTTTAGCGCTGCTTATTGCAAAATTCACAGACATCAGCATCGGTTGGAAAACCCCGGTACAGATTGTACTTTTTATAGTACTTTATATACCGGTATTTCTATATGAACTGGTAAAATCAAATATTGATGTATTGTTCAGGGTACTCAACCCAAAATTACCCATCAATCCGGGATTTGTAAAAGTTAAAATCGAAGTAAAAGGGAATCTGGGGAAATTAATTCTTGCCAATTCTATAACACTGACTCCGGGAACAATATCCGTTGATGCCGATGATGAGGGAATATTTGTTCATTGGATCGATGTTAAAGGTGACAGTGAGGAAGAATATTCAGAGAAAATCGCAGGAAAATTTGAACGTTTATTAAGGAAGGTGCTTTCATGATAGCTAATATTATCTTCTTTACTTTGGTAGCTCTAGGAATACTGTTTGCTGTTATAAGGATGATTCTTGGGGAAACAGCATTTGACAGAGTTCTGGGAATTGATGTAATTAATATTATTATCACAGGACTACTTGTTGTTATAGCAGGTATACTAGATAGTTCTCTTTACCTCGACATTGCAATTGTTTTTGCGATACTGGCGTTTCTGGAAACTGTTGTGTTTGCCAGATATCTGGAGGGCAAAGAATGAATATTGTATATTATATTTTAATTATATTGGGTGCGGTTTTCTATGCTGTGGGAGGACTTGGGCTTTTAAGAATGCCAAGTATTTATACAAGAGCACAAGCCGGCACTAAGGCAACTACTCTGGGCACTATGCTCACTCTGATAGGTGTTGGAGTAATGCATCCCGAATGGCTTCCTAAAATTCTTTTAATAATTGTATTCATCGTATTGACTAACCCGGTGGGAAGTTCCACCTTAATAAGGTCAGCATACAGAAGCGGTGTTAAATCACATACTGTACTTGTTGTTGACGAATTAAGACCTCATTATGATAAGGAGGCTGAATGATGGAATTATTAAACATCCTCGAATGGGGAGTAAGTATTTTATTGATTTTCTTTGCATTAGCTGCAGTTGTTTCTAAAAAACTGCTTACCAGTATAATATTTCTCTCAGTACTCAGCATGGCGGCAGTTGCAGCATTTGCGTTGCTAAGGGCTCCGGATGTGGCGGTTACTGAAGCTGTAATAGGCTCAGGGCTTGTTACATTTATATTTGTTACTTCTATAAGGGGCTTGAGAAAGGCAGGTGACAGTATATGAGAAAAATATTTACTGCGCTTTTTGTGGTATTTTTCGGTATTGTATTACTGCTGGGAATTTCCAGGACAATACCCCTGACAAAATACGAAGATAAGATTGTACCAACATCTGCAGGTGGTGCTTTTATAGAAAAAAAGGTTAATATTACTACAGAAAATTATAAAGATTACAAAGATGTCATTTTCGGAGAAACCAGGGATGCCGAAACAGGCTCTGCAAATATGGTTACCAGCGTTGTTGTTAACTACAGGGCATTTGATACCCTGGGTGAAATCACCGTACTGTTTCTTGCAGCAGTTGGGGTTTCGCTGTTAATGGGAGGATCGGGTAAGAAAAAGAGACTTGGAAAAAGCGGATTCATACTGAAAACCGCTGCCGGGATATTGTTTCCGGTAATGCTGATTACCGGCATCTATATATTTACGCATGGGCATCTAACACCTGGAGGCGGATTCCCGGGAGGAAGCATGATAGCATCTTCTTTCCTTCTGTTATATTTGGCTGATGAGAAATTTGAACTGAAGTTAAAAGGCTTCAAAGTTGCTGAAGGAGTTGCAGGGACACTATTCATAGTAATAGGAGCTGTTGGGCTTATGGCAGGCGGATATTTTCTTATGAACTTCCTGCCGACCGGAACTGTAGGCAATCTGTTCAGTGCGGGTATCGTTCCCATTATTTATGTACTGATAGGGCTTAAGGTTGGTTCGGAAATAACCGGCGTTTTAAGCGATATGATGACAGTGGAGGTACACGAATGATTAGACTTGCATCTCTTATATTAATTTTAATAGGACTTTACGGTGTTTTCTCCACCAGGAATGTTATAAAAATTCTGGTAGGGGTCAATATAATGGAGCTCGGAGTGAATATATTCATTATCTCGATAGGGTTCGTTAATGGAGGGCTTGCCCCCATACTTACATCGGGATCATTTAGTTCAGCTTTGAATTTTGTAGATCCACTAGCACAGGCTATAGTTCTCACATCAATTGTAATTGGTCTGGGGATAACAACTCTCGGTCTGGTATTTGCCAGAAAGATCCATGTAAATTACGGAACATATGACCTTAGCAAAATAGGAGGTGGCAGCGATGATTAATCCTGTATTTATGATAGCGATACCCCTAGGACTTGCATTTATATCTCTAATATTTAAAAAAGCATCGAAATGGATACTGGTAGCTGGAGTTACCATTAATGTGGTAATGCTGTTTTTATTGGAATGGGGAAGCGTTGCGATGGGCGGGTTTAGGATACCATATGGTATTCAACTTATGCTATCGTCATATTCCTTCACAGGTCTGGCAGTAGTAAACATAATGTTTTTTGTCATCCTGCTTATATCTTTTGATAAAGTTGAGAAGAACTCCGTTGTACTTCTAACAGCACTTGCGGGTATGAACGGAATGATTCTGACTATGGATCTGTTCAATTTGTTTGTGTTTATGGAAATAACAGCGATATCAGCTTACATTCTCAGCATGAAGGGTAAAAAACCTGAGCATTCATTCAATTATCTTGTGCTGGGCTCAATAGGCGGGGTAATATTCCTTCTTGGTACCATTATATTTTATGCCCAGACAGGTACTTTGAATATGGCAATTATAAGTAGTCCGGTACAACAGAGTGCCTTTGATTTCAGCTCAGCAACATTGTTCATTCCGTTTTTCCTGATTTTTGCAGGTATGGCTGTTGAGGCTAAGCTGATTCCCTTCGGAGGATGGGTAAAAGGAGTTTACGGTAATGCCGACAGGCTGACCGGACCTCTATTCTCATCTGTTTATGCAGCAGCTATTCTGTTTGCAATGGGTAGAGTTTTTGGAGAACTCTTTGTTCTTAATGAGACTATTGTGATAATTGTTGTGATTACCGGTCTGATTACATTTGCTTTTGGCGAGGCCGCTGCGTTTCGTCAGACGAAAATGCGTCGGATACTTCTGTTCTCAAGTATTGGACAATCCGGTCTTGCAGTTATAATGTTGGCACTGGGTTTTTATTTCCCAGCTGTACTTCTAATTGTAAATAACGCATTAAGCAAATTCATAATGTTTACAATAACCGGTAAACTTCAGGAATCCTATGGAACTGAAAATTATAAAGAACTAAAAGGCGCATTTTATAAGAATAAAATGACAGGTGTCGCTTTCTCAATTGCTGCACTGTCTATGGCAGGGTTACCGCTGTTTTTCGGATTCTATGCCAAACTAAATGTCCTGACAGCACTATTCGGAGGAGGCAACTGGTTCATACCGGCTGTCATTCTGATTTTTGCAATAGTAGAAGGGGCATATTTCATCAGATTACTGATATCACTATGGGCTCCAGGGAAAGAGGGAGAGTATGCAGATGCTAAACATGCTGTAGAGACACGTAAATTGTTCAAACCTATAAGTGTGGCAATAATTTTCATGCTCTCACTGGTTATTCTGGCAGCAGGCTTGTTCCCTGATTTTGCTGGAAAAACTATTACTTCAGGGGCAAAAGCGCCCTTCACGATGTCGCAGCTGAAAGGAGGAGAATGATGAACTTAACTATTATACTTGCCGTAACACTTGTTTTGGCGGCAGCTTCATTCTTCATAACTAGATACAATAAGATGTCAGGGGGATTTACAACGGTGCTGTCTTCGCTGTTCGCCCTCGTTGCTTTATTTATGATGAGAGGTAGTATAGGAGAAGATTTTTCTATATTCTATTTCAACTTCAGTATTACAACTGTAGGATGGTATTTTTCAGTTGTAATGCTTATAGCTTACTCAATGACTTCCTTTTTCAATCCTTTCTGGATGGAAAAAATGATGTACCCTGGAAGCTACAACTTTTTGTATCTGCTGTCTATGGCGGGTACAATCGGAATGTTTTTCGCAAAAGATTTCATAACACTGTTTATTTTCTGGGAAACTGTAGTATGGTCATCAACATTTATTATTCAACTAGGTAAATCAAGAAAAGCATCATATATTTACTATGTAGTGAGTGCAATTGGCTCAATGGGGACACTGTTTGCAATTATGCTAGCGTACTCAGTTTCAGGAACATTTGTAATAAGCGAAGCTTTCGCAGGACTGTCCGGAGGAGTTGCAATTGCAGTTTTCTTCACATTTATTCTTTCAGGACTTGCGAAAATAGGTATTTTCCCATTCCATGTTTGGCTGCCTGAAGCCCATGGAAGCGCACCCCATACATTCTCACCTGTTCTCTCAGGAGGATTGGTCAAGATGGGTGCATTTATTGCATTTCTTAGTGTAACGGCATTTCCCGCATATGATATTTTTGCGGACATGTTCAAGATAATGGGCAAACCCTTCCCGATTTATTTTCTGATGTTTCTTGGAGCAATAAGTATAATCGTTGGAACATTGATGGCAATTAAACAAGAAGATGCAAAGCGATTACTTGCATATTCATCCGTTGCAAACGGTGGATACATATTAATTGGAATATTAATGATGGATCAAGTTGGATTTGCAGGCGGAATGATGCATCTTATAAACCATGCAGTGGCTTCTGCGGCAGCTTTTCTTGCAATAGCAGCTGTGGCTTACAGAACCGGAACCACAAAGATGAGCGAGATGGGTGGCATGATACACCGTATGCCGGTGACATATCTAGTCTACCTAATTGCCATTATATCTATGGCCGGAATACCACCTATGGGTGGATTCGTATCCAAATGGCTTATATTCCAGGGACTTGCCAAAGATGGTATGTTATTCTTGGCAGCTGCAGCATTCTTTGGTTCAATCGGATCGTTTATGTATGTGTTCAGACCATTAAGTGCTGTCTTTTTGGGACAGACTTTCACACGGGACTTAAAGAAAAAAGAAGTGGGATTCTTTATGATGTTCCCAATGATTATTCTTACACTACTTAGTCTTTTAACCGGTGTATTCCCAAATATTTTCCTAAGAGTTATTGCTGAAATACAGACTTCAGTGGGAATTGATCCCATAACTCTAGCCAATAGGACTATTCTTACTTCAAACGGCTATCTTGATGCTTTTAGAGTATTCATAGTTTTTGGATTTGGATTTGCTATTGCTTTTGTATTATTTGTCGTAAGAAGAAAAAGCAGAAAAGTGGAGCTTATGGATACATTTACATCAGCTGAGTTTATTCACACAAGAGAATTACTACATTACAGTTCTAAATTCTATGCGCCATTTGAAAGACTATATGATAAGGCCCCGGATACATTGACTGCTTATAAGAAACTAGCAGTGAAAGTAGGGGAACTTGGTGGTATGGTTGAATCACTTTTCTACGGACACAAACCTGAGAAAACAGTATTCTGGATGATGGCTGTCGGAATTATAGTGATATTGATAGGAGGTGTTGTCTGATGAATGTAATGAATTTTGTTTATGGTTTTATAGTTCTTGTATGTGTTTTCATATTTCAGACCACACTAACCGGTTTAAACCGAAAAGTAACAGCGCGTTTGCAAAAACGATACGGTGCCAGATGGTATCAGCAGTTTCTTGATATATTTAAAGCGCTTAGAAAAGATTCTACATCCCATGGTTGGGTATTTGATTTCGGAGTCATAATGGCTCTTGGTGGAATTATGGCAACAGTTATCTTTATACCGGTTGCAGGATTCCAGGCTTTCCCGGGACTTGATAATGTATTCGTCATTTCGTATCTTCTTGCAGTTGGTATGCTAGGAATGGCAATGAGTGCAGCGGGCTCAGGAAATCCGTGGGCTAGTATTGGAGTTGCGAGAGCATTAACCAATATGCTTGCATATGATGTTCCTCTAATGATTGTTATCTTTACAATGATATTTGCATTTGACTCTTCATCATTAAGTGAAATATCTGCTATGCAGCAGGGTATGGGAATTCTCGGATGGAATGCAATAAGGATGCCTTTAGGAGGAATAGTTGCAATTATCGCCCTGCTAGGAATGCTTGGTAAAAAGCCGTTCGACTCCTTTATAGCACCTGCAGAGATAGCATCCGGCCCAATGGTTGAATACGGTGGAAAGCATCTAGGATTCATGTTTATACTTCACGAGTTTATGACCTTTATTGAAGTATCAATTATACTTGCACTGTTCTTTGGTGGTGGAGCTACAATTTGGGAATATCTACTGAAATATGCGATTCTTTATACATTTACAAATATAATCTCAGGTGTTATGCCGAGATTTAAAATTGACCAGGCTGTTAAGTATTTCTTTAAACTACCTCTTGCAATGGCAATTATACAGGGACTAGTGGTTATATTTACCGGATTAGGAGTGACATTATGGTTTTAGATAAGAAAGACGATAGGAATGTCTGGGAGAAAATCGGCGATTACTTCAGTGCCAACTCCATTTGGATGAAATGGTATTGTACGGGTTGCGGTGCTATTGAAATGCCTCCGACGATGACATCACGTTTTGATATGGAGAGACTGGGAATGGGGCCTATGGCCACACCCCGTCAGGCAGATGTTTTATTGATTACAGGGTATCTTAGTACTAAGACATTAAGAAGAGTTATTTATTCTTACGAACAGATGAATAGTCCGCGTTTCATAGTAGCTTTTGGCTCTTGTACGATTAACGGTGGAATATATTATGATTCCTATGCAACTATAGGACGTCTTGATAAATATCTACCTGTTGATTTATATATTTCCGGTTGTATGCCTAGGCCTGAGACAATCATGAATGGATTCAGCGGATTGATTGAGATGATAAAAAAGGGTGAAGCAAAAGGCTGGAAACATTATCAGGAAAATTATGAGTGGTACAAAAAGAATCAGCTTGATTCTCTTGGAAAGATAATAATAGAGGATGAATTCCATGAATAAGATAATTAATGAAATAAAAATTGCTCTTGAACCATTAAAGATTGAAACACCTGCATTAAGACAAATTGCTGTTGTTGTAAAACCGGATGCAATTCATAATTCGCTTGCTTACTTTCGACAAAAAGGTTTTACCCAGCTGAGTATTGTTACCTGCATAGATTGGATTAAAGAATCCGAACTTGAACTTGTATATATAGTGTTAAGTTGGACTGAAGGAATTTATATCCAGCTAAGAGCCAGAATCGATAGAGAAAAACCGGTCATGGTTACAGCAACGGATATTTTCCCGGGTGCACGCTATTATGAACGGGAAGTGCATGAATTTTTCGGGGTTGATTTCCTGGGAAATGAAGATGCAGCTAAGCCGCTTTTCCTTGAGTTGTGGGATGATATACCACCTCTTAGAAAAGATTTTGATCCACAAGCGTATTCCGATTCTAAATTCCCGATGAGAGAAAGAGGAAATGAATTTGTATCTGAGTTTGGAGGGAATAAATAATGAAAGAAGTTAAATTGTTTTTAGGCCCTCAACATCCCGGAATGCATGGTAACTACAGTGTCCATATGTATGTGGACGGTGATATTATTGAAAAAGCACGACCAACTCCCGGTTTTCTTCACAGAGGCTTTGAAAAGCTTATGGAGAGACGTCACTGGATGGGTAATCTTGCTCTTATTCCAAGAATCTGTGTTCCTGAGCCTGATATAAATGAATTTGTTTATGCACAGGGTATCGAAATGCTGGCAGGAATTGAGGTTCCTGAAAAAGCACATTGGATAAGAATGCTGGTTCTTGAAATGGCAAGGGTGATGGTTCACCTTATGTCTCTTGGATTCATCGGCGGGCCTACAGGTATGTATACTGCAACCTACTGGGCAATAGCTCAGAGAGATTTGATTTTGGATCTCTTTGAAGAGTTATGCGGAGCACGTGTTTACCACATGTACATTGTACCCGGTGGTGTTAGAAAAGATTTACCGGAAGGTTTTACAGATAGAGTTCTTGCTATGATGGATGAATTGGAAGTTAAAATTCCTGAATATGAAGAACTAATATTAAAGCATCCCATTATTCATGCAAGAACTAAAGATAATATTATGCTTCCTGCAGAAGTCGTATGGGAACTTGGTGTAACTGGAATCGGTATGAGAAGTGCAACAGGTGAGGAGAATGACCTTAGAAAAGTAATGCCATATGCAAAGTATGACCAAGTAGAATTTGAAGTTCCCACTGCAACATATTCAGATGCATTGACCCGATTGAATTTGAAAGTCAGAGAAATGTATCAGTGTATAAGTATAATTAGACAGGTTATTGACAAGATGCCATCTGAAGGTCCTGTTAACGTGCCGGTTTCTACCGGAAACGCACTGAGATGGACTGTGCCTGCAGGCATGGTTTATTCAGCAGTAGAGTCGAGCAGGGGAGAATATGGATATTTCATCGTTTCTGACGGCAAAGAGATGCCTTACAGAATAGCGGTAAGAGGTGCATCTTTCCCTCAGGGATTACTAGGAATTGAAAAATACCTCAAAGGGCATAGGATAGACGATGCCTCATTGTGGATGGACACTATGGGAGTTTGCTCTCCTGAGATTGATAGGTAGGTTGAGAATGAATAAAGAAAAAAGTATTTTTTCACCAATAAAAGCCTGGAAATATCTTCTAAGAAAACCTATTACGGTTCCTAAAAAAGATATTTTTGATAAGCCACGAGAGGCATCCTTAAGATACAGAGGCTTTCACCAGAATGACTGGGAAAAATGTCTTGGGTGCGGAACATGTTCTAAAATATGTCCAACCAATGCCATAACTATGATTGAAGTGGATACTCTTGAGGAAAAAGAAGGCTATATAAATGAACGTCCTGCATTTGATTACGGTCGATGCTCATATTGTGCATTATGTGTTGATATATGTCCCTCGGACTCTCTTGATATGAGCAGAGAATACCTTCACATATCAAAAGATGCAGACACATTCTATGTTCTGCCTGATTCTACAGGAATTCATGGGGATTCATTTGATAAAGGATATGTCAGGGACAGTGATTCAGAATTACTTGATTTAACCCGATATGAAATGGAGCTTGAACCGGTTGGCAGAAAGACTTCGTTCATGGAAATTGTCAGGGGTTACTCTTTAGAAAAAGCCCTTGCCGAAAGTGCACGATGTGTTGAATGCGGTATATGTACTGAAACATGCCCGGCTAAAATGAATATTCCTGAATACATTAAAAGTGTTTGGGAAGGTGATATGAAAGGCGCAGTAGGGCACATTTATAAAACAAATCCACTTGCTAATGTATGTGGTAGAATATGCACTCATAAATGCGAAGATGTTTGTGCTCTAGGGCATAGAGGAGAAGCTATATCAATCAGATGGTTAAAGCGTTTCATAGTGGATAATACACCAATGGATGAGTATGAAGAGGCCGCATTGGAATTTGTTACTGAAGCGGTTAATGGAAAAGTTGCTATAGTTGGCTCAGGCCCGTCAGGACTTTCCTGTGCATATTATCTAAGAACTCTTGGTTATGAAGTTGATGTGTATGAAGAAAAGGCATTACCCGGCGGAGTTATCCGTTATGGCGGACCTGAATATAGGTTACCCGAAGATAGTGTTTTAAAAGATATTGGAATGATTGAAAAATCTGGAGTGAACTTTATCTGTAATACCAAAGTTGGACGTGATGTGCAGCTTGATGATTTACAGAATAAATATGATGCAGTATTCCTAGGAACAGGTTTCTCATTATCAAGACCATTGAAAATACCCGGATATGAACATGAGGATGTAGAATATGCAATCCCATTCCTTGGACAGACCAGAGATTATCTAAGGGAAACTTCTGATATGCCGGCAATACATGAAAAAGTTGCAGTTGTCGGTGGCGGAAATGTTGCATTTGATGTAGCACGAACACTTGTCAGATTACAGCAGTTAAAATATGGTGAAGATTTTGTTTCAATGGCAGCTCTTGAACATAGGGAAATTCTTCCATGTGATATAGAAGAACTTGAAGAAGGAACCGAAGAAGGCGTTAAGGGACATTTTGGATATGGACCTGATGAAATAATTATTGAAGATGGCAAGATTACCGGACTTCGTGTAAAAAAAGTCCTATCTATATTTGATGAAGACAAAAAAATTAATCCTAAGTACGATGAATCTGATAAAATCGTCATTGAAGCAACTCAGGTATATATTGCAACAGGGCAGATGCCTGAATATGCATTCTTCGATGAAGCCATGCTTGAGCAGGTTGAAATTAACAAAGGCAAAGTTAAGGTTGGTAAGCACGGTCAATTCTCATCATTCCCATGGTTGTTTGCCGGTGGAGATATTGTGCAGGGGCCTGATATTATTACAGGTGTTGCCAATGGTCATGATGCTGCAGACGGAATAGATGCTTACATAAGGGCAAAAAACAAATAAACACAAAATATGCAAAAGGGCCGCAGAAAGCGGCCCTTTTTTAAAGAACCCCCCCGGGGGGTTTCTTTAAAAAAGTTGCTATAACCCCCCGGGGGGTTTCTTTAAAAAAGATGGGTTTTTCTGATAAAATGGTGTGGGAGTTTTTATGAATTATTCAACAGAACAATTTTATAGGGCACTGAATGAATCAGTTTCAACCGATGAGAATTTCAATAAGTGGTCCAGCTATAGAGAAGATGTTACAGCTTTTGCAGTTAATGGAATGTGGAAAAATGGATCATGTTTCATTCTGGGTGCAGGAAACATATTTGATATTGATTTAAATAAAGTAAGTGAAAAATCTGATGAAATAGTACTTAGTGATATTGATATTGCTTCAGTTTATAAGGGTTTGAAACTTTATGATAATACATCGGGAAAAGCGGCTGTTGAAATGATTGATATAGCCGAGATGGACAAGAATAGATTTATGAATAATATTCATGATTATTTTGTGAACAATGATATTGACAAACTAATAAAATACTTGCAGTCATATAAGTTTAATACTGAATATGAAACTATAAATTATGATAATGTTTTCGTTTCAGCTATTTACACACAGTTGTTCATTCCTCAGCTACTAACACTATTAAAACAACAGGATCACTTATCTACTGATATTAAGAAACAAATTTTAGATAGCTCTCTGGCCTTTGCCGCGAAATTAATTGCTCATGTTAATGATTTAGTTATGAAACTGGCAGCAGACGATGCAACGGTTTGTTCATGGTCTGATGTACTGGAATATGAAAACGGAGATCTGGCACTTAATGATATAAAAAATCATATTGATGATAAAAAGTGGATGGACTCAATGTATGAGATTTATATCAGAGATTATGGCCATGGTCTTGGTTCCTACGGGCTGTCTGATCTCACTGAGAGGTTGAGCAGGGTCGAAGAAAAATGGATTGTATGGCCTTTTAGTGATTCCAGAACTCTTGTAGTTAAAATTATCAGTGGGACAGTTACCAGCTGAAGGTCTTTATATATTTATAATTATTGTTTGGTACTGTAAGATTGGGATTCTGATTATTCCAGGTTCCTGCAAAACCATTTTCCTCTGCAACAGATTGAAAATGATACATAGAAATCCCTATATCAATTCGCTGCATACTAAATCCCAGTTTATTACCGCTGTATTTTGGGTCCTCATCCAGATAGAAGTGGACCTGATTATTTTCTTCATCCAAAACTAAACGCCACGGTTGCTTGTTAGAAGCACTTGGTCCTAAACGTACACTTTCAAAAGCAGATAACAGTACAGAATTTACGCCTGTTAAGCTACCTGATGTCAATCCGGTTTCAAAATTACCATTGTAAAACAGGTCAGTCCATTTCAAACGTTTGTCTGCTTTGATAATAAATCGCATTGCCCTCTCAGCATTTCGTCTGTTTTTAACAGGATATCCTATTGGAAGAACAGCAGGAATTATCATGTCTTTTTTCAAAGCAAGGGGAGTTGAAAAATCATCGCGTTTGAATGTTCCGCCAAGCCAGCATGAACCCAGCCCGGCCTCTACTAGCTTAATAATTATCTTCTCAAGAAGATAACCGTAGTCCTCTAAAGCACTTTTATCATTGGGTGTTGTGCCGGCAATATATGCCTGAGCATTTCTTATAAAGCCGTAAGTGCCGACAATATTCCCGTCATCATTTGGAGCAATATCAAGAAGTGAAAATTTCACGTTTAAGCCATTTGGGCCTTTTTCTTGATTTGCCTCTGTCAAAATGCTGTTTATATGAACCATATCACTTTCGCTTAAAGATTTTTCCATAAATGTTCTGACTGAAGTTCTTTTTTGCATAAAATTAAAAATCATAATAATTCCGCCTATTTCTTATATAATAGTTTTTACCCAATATAATGTCAGAGAATCTTAAAATAGGGTAATAAAGAATAGAATAGGAGGTTTTATGGGTGTTTTAGGAGATTTTTCATTTAATTTATTTATGTTTCCATTTGAAAAAATTGTTTTACATAAATTCAGAAAGAATACTGTTTCAACAGCTTCAGGTGATGTGCTGGAACTAGGTGCAGGAACTGGAGTGAATTTTAAATACTATAATAAAAAAGAGTTAAATTCTATTAGTGTTTTAGATTTGAAAATTTCTGATAGTGTCAGGAATATCGCAAAAGAATTTTCAAAAATACAACTATTTGAGGGGAGTGCTGAAAACCTGCCTTTTCCTGACAGTTCTTTTGATACAGTAGTTTTTACATTGGTTTTTTGTTCTGTCGATAATCCTGAAAAGGGATTGGCTGAAGTTCATAGGGTTCTTAAGGATAATGGGAGAATAATTTTTATTGAGCATGTTAAACCCGAATCTAAAAGAGTGAAGGCGGTTGCAGAAAAAGTTAATCCAGCCTGGAATTCATTTTCAAATGGATGCAATATCAATCGCGAAACTCTTCAAACAATAAAAGTTGCCGGGTTTGAGCTGAAGCCAAATTCATATAAAAGAAAAGGCGTTTTCATAACTGGAACTGCAATAAAATCTTAAAATGTACACTACATCCGACGGATGTAGTGTACAAAAGTATAGAATCAATTTTAAAAGCCTGCATAAGCAGGCTTAAATGTTATAGTTAGTTGGGTGTAACATCGCATGGTTCATAGGTAACCGGTTCATCTACAAAGTGACGGTCGTTATATTTTCTTACCCATGTACTATATGATGTATAGCCGCCTGCCAGGTTTAAGACTCGGTCAAAACCACTTTGCAGTAGTATACGGCATGCGAGATAAGCTCTGAATCCAACGGCACAATTAACAATAATCTGTTTAGAAGTGTCGAGTTCACCAAGTCGGTCTCTTAATTCATCAACAGGAATATTAATAGCTCCGGTAACCATGCCATGTGCTGTTTCCATAGGAGTTCTTACATCAAGTATTATAGTATCTTCAATATCTATATCTTGAAGCTCTCTGCATTGAATATTGCCGCATAAACCTGTAAGTATATTTTCTGCGTTAAAACCTGCCATATTAACAGGGTCTTTTGCAGCAGAATATGGAGGGGCATACGAAAGCTCAAGTTTTGTTAAGTCATATACAGTTGCCCCAAAGCGCATAGCAGTAGCAATTACATCAATTCGTTTTTCCACACCGGCATGACCTACTGACTGTGCACCAAGTACTTTACCATCCATATCGAACAGTACTTTTAAAGTCAATGGGTAAGCTCCCGGATAATAGCTTGCATGTGAGCGGGGATGTACAATTGTTGCCTTATAATCTTTATTCAATTCTTTACCAAGAGATTCAAGTTGCTTTTCATTAAGACCTGTTGAAGCAACAGTAAGGTCAAAGACTTTTGCCACACTAGTGCCTTGGGAAGCTTCATATATACTGTCGATTCCTGCAATATTATCCGCACAGATTCTACCTTGCTTATTTGCAGGACCTGCCAGAGGAATCATTGTCTGTTCACCTGATACAAGGTGCTCAACTTCTATTACATCACCAACAGCAAATATATCAGGGTCGCTTGTTTTAAGGTGCTTGTCTACAACTATGCCGCCTCGTTTGTTTACACTTAAACCTGCATCAGTAGCAAGATTTGAGTTTGGTCGGATTCCAATTGCTAATATAACTAAATCTGCACCCAGTTTAAGTCCGCTCTGGAGAGTTACTTGAGTGCCGACGCCGGTGCTTTTAAATTCTTTGACTCCATCTCCGAGAAAGAGGCGTACATGATGTTTTGACAACTGTCTGTGAACAAACTGAGCTATATCATAATCTACAGGTTGCATGACCTGATCCATCATTTCAACCAATGATACTTCAAGTCCGAGTTCACTGAGGTTTTCAACCATTTCAATGCCTATAAACCCACCGCCGATTACAGCAGCAGTTTTAGGATTATGCTTCTTAATATAGCTGATTATTTTATCCATATCAGGTATTGTCCAAAGGGTAAAATGATTATCAGCTTTTATTCCGGGAATTGGTGGAGTAAAAGGTGTTGAACCAGGGGATAGGACAAGCTTGTCATATGATTCTTCATAAGCTTTTCCTGTTTCTTTATTGAGTACTGAGACAGTATTACGATCTCTGTTTATACCGGTTACTTCATTAAAGATTCTTACATCTACATTAAATCTTGTTTTCATATCTTCAGGCATCTGAAGTATAAGTTCTCCTCGTTCACTGATTGTTCCGCCGATATGATAGGGGAGTCCGCAGTTCGCAAAAGATATGAACGGACCTCTTTCCATTATGATAATTTCAGCTTTCTCATCTAGTCTTCTAAGGCGTGCAGCCGTGCTTGCGCCGCCGGCTACTCCGCCGACTATAACTATTTTTTTGGTCATTGTGTCCTCCGGTTATTTATATAATATATTTATTATGGACTTTACGAGGTCGTTTGTCACCTCATATTTGATTTCTTTACCGTTCCTTGTACCCTTAATAATTTTAAGTGTACGTAATTTAGCAATATGCTGGGAAAGGGTAGATTGGGGTTGTCCGGTACATGTCTGCATATGTGAAACAGTACATCCACCTGATTTTATAAGGTTCTTAACAATACAAAGTCGCGCTGGGTGTGCCAGCGCTTTAAGCATTTCTGCATATTCAATATTCTGTTTGGTATTTATCTGCATTTTGGACTCCCAATTTTTATATATTCTAATAATACGATATGTGGATATGTGTGTCAAGAATTTAACAGGTATTTTCCGGATATTAGATTAGTTTTAGGTTAAAATGGGTAGAAATACAATATTAAAAGAGTGGAGTTAATTATATGAAAAAGCAATTACTTATTATATCGATAATTCTGACTATTATACTGGTAGTATCAGGATGTAAAACAAATAGTATTACAGAAACACCGGACAGCGAAAATGGATCTATAGGAATTTCAGGGAGAATTATTGAAATAGTAGACAAAGAGCATATAATAATTCGTAACGAAGAGGACACTTCAATTTATTTCAAAATAGACATCAGCGGAGGAATGACAGTCGCATCAGGCGTAGATGCAAACCTGAATCCTGATAATGTTATTACAGCCGATGTTAAAATGATAAATTCTGACACAATCCCAAGGGAAACAGAATTAGTATCAATAACAGGTAATAATTCACCAGATTATAGAATTCTTAATGCGAAACAGGCAAAAGCTATGATTGATGAGGGTGGTGTGTTAATTGTTGATGTAAGGACGCGGACAGAATATGAATCAGGTTATATACATGAAGCTTATAATGTGCCCCTTGACCAGATTAAAAAAAGCTTTAAGAATATTACTGAGAATAAAGACGATAAGATACTGGTATATTGCCGAAGTGGAAACCGAAGCAAAGTAGCAGCCAGAATCCTTACTGAAATGGGTTATACAAATGTTTATGATTTTGGGGGAATAGTTGACTGGCCTTATGATGTTGAAGGGCAATAGGTAAAAAACAGATATAGCAGGACAGTCCTTTGCTTAATGGGATTGTCAGTTATATACTTATAGAGGAATATCTGAAGGGAGGATTTTCAGTATGTTATATTTTAGTAGTTTAAGAGGTAGAACTGAATAAATTGATTTTCGGATAATCTAAATTGTTGTCAATGTAATTAATAAAATGATTTCTTTTACAACAACCGGCAAAGCGGGGTATATGATTACCACGCTTGTTTTGTATTCGGACTCATACATTATTCATATGATTCATGTTTGTAACATGATTAAAACGGAGGAATGAATGGAAAAGTATGGTTTTGATGCTATAAAGCATATACCAAATGATAAAGATTTAATGGTCGGAAGAATAGTTTCTGAGCACAGAGGTTTATATAAAGTAATAACCCAAAAGGGTCAGGTTAAAGCTCACATAACAGGAAAGATGTATTTCGAAACCCATGATGAAGAGGCACTACCGGCAGTGGGAGATTTTGTTGGAATTGAGTACATGGGAACTGAAAGTGAGTCCATAATCAGAGAAATACTACCAAGAAAGAGTGTATTTACACGAAGAGCAGTAGGAATTGTAAATCAATCTCAGACCTTGGCTGCAAATTTTGATTATGTATTTATTGTTACATCAATGAATTATGATTTTAATATAGCCCGGCTTGACAGGTATGTTTCAATAGCTTGGGAGAGCGGTGGAATTCCGGTGATAATACTGAGTAAAGCTGATCTGACAGAAGACAGGGAAAGTATAATAAAGCAAATAACAGAAAATCAGCCTGGTGTTGATTATCACATTGTCAGTAATATAACCGGAGAGGGGACTGCGGAGCTGAAAAAGTATTTTATGGAAAATAAAACCGCAGTATTTCTGGGTTCGTCCGGAGTTGGAAAATCATCACTTCTGAATTATCTGAGCGGTGAAAGTCTGATGGAAGTTAAAAGTCTTCGAAGTAATATTGACAAAGGACAGCATACAACAACTCACAGACAGCTGTTTGTTTTGCCTGATGGGGGAATAGTAATTGATACGCCTGGGATGAGGGAGCTTGGATTATGGCATTCGGGTGAAGGTGTAGAAAAGAATTTTTCAGCAATGCATAATCAGATTCAAGAACTTTCAGCACAATGTAGATTCGCAGATTGTGCACATAAAGCTGAACCGGGGTGTGCCGTTCAGGATGCACTAAAAATGGGAGAACTAGATCAGGAACAATATAATAGATATAAAAAACTGCAAAGAGAAGCACGGCGTGCAGAAATGAAAATCAGTGCCAAGGCCAGAATAGAAGAAAGTGCTAAAAGAAAAGCTTTTGCAAAGAAAATACGTAATCATAACAAAGTTAAATGGTAATGAAATTAATATTCAACTATAGAAACTAATTATTTGTGCATGACATCCGTCGGATGTCGTGCACATTATTATGTTGCAAGTTTTATGGTGTGTAAGATTTGCAAGCTTCGATGTAGGCAATGATATTTTCCCATGGGACTTCTGGTTCTATCATGTGGGTGGGACAGCAGTAAAGACCACCGGCAGGACCAGCAATATCAAGATTCTTTTTAACTTCGTCGCGGACTTCATCGGGAGTACCAAAAGGCATGGTTGTCTGAATGCCGATTGTACCTTTGAAGCAGATCTTATCACTGTATTTACTAAAAATTTCCTGAAAATTCATACATTCAGGTTGTACAGGGTTCAATATATCAATTCCACACTCAATGAAGTGAGGGATAAGTGGTTCAACATATCCACATGAGTGATATTCAATTATTATATCGGGATTTATTGATTTTGCAGCAGCAATGATTTTTGCAAAGCGAGGCTTTATCCACTCACAGTACATATCTTCACTCATCATTAGTGAATTCTGCATACCAACATCATCTCCTGTAAGAATAATATCTACCCCTGCTTTTGCAAATTCTATGGCCCTATGACAGGAAATTTCAGTAATCTTGTCAAAATGATACTCAGCAAGCTCCTTATCAAGTATCATATCTGTCATTAGTTGCTCCATACTTCGAAGATACCATGCTATTTCCCAGACGGTACAAGCCATAGAAGCCTTAGCCACATAACCTTTTTTATGAATCGCATCAACTTCTTTTATTATATGAGCTGTCTTAGCATTGATATAATCAGGATAAGGATAATTTTCGAATTCCTTAATTGTTGTGAAATTTTTCATAGGATGCAGAAAATGCTTCATATGTGCCGCTGCTTCACTGCCGGGCTCATATCCGACTCCCCATTTATCAACGGTTAATTTATCAGAAGGAGAATCAAAATACTTATGATATGTTTCGAGGCCACCCTCATTGAAATTCAAGTCGCTTACATATATTTCAGGAAAATCAAAATACTCTTGATATGTTTTTTCTATTTCACCTGTCATTTCATGATACTTATCTACCTGTAAAGGGCAGAATTCAAGGTTTACAGGTGCATATTCATGACCGGTTTTTCGGTATATTGCCATTAGGTTTTCTTTTGGAGTCATAGGTTGGAACCTCCATAAAATCTTTTATAATCATATACCACAGATATTTTAAAAACAATGGACTTATATTATTAAAAACTATAAAAATTCATTGAATTATTATATAATCTCAGTGTATAAAACATATGAGGTGGATAATGACAGCTATACCAAAATCACGTAAACGAACATTCGATGCATTTAATTTTATAAGGCCCGATAAAGTTCCCATAGAACACCATCCTTCAACAAGAGGTTATTTTGACTATGGTGAAAAAATGAGGGATCTATTCAAAAAATATCCAGCAGATTTTGGGGATATGTCAAAGGTAGAAACTCCTGTAATTCCTGAAGATTGTTTCGATGAAAACGGAGATTACTATGAAGAGAGAACGGATGAATGGGACGTGCATTGGGCATACAGAATATTTCAGATACAGGGATATCCTCTGACTAGGCCACTTGATGACTTAGATAACCTTGATTCATATGTGTTCCCGCCTGTGTTATATTCAGGTCCAAGAATAAAAGAAGAAATTACAGGAGAAAAAGAAAAATATTTCACAATGAGGGGTATGTTTACTCTATTTGAAAAAATGACTTCTCTGAGGCTTTTTGAAGATGTTCTCATGGATATGCATATGGATACACCTGAAATTAATAGACTGGCAGATATGCTGACAGATTATCATTTAAAAGGAATAGATAACCTTATTGAAGCGGGTGTTGATTGTATTGAATTTGGAGATGATTTTGGAACTCAGACCGGCCTTATGATATCTCCGGAAATATTCAGGAACTTTTTTAAACCCCGATATCAAAAAATGATTAATAGAGTCAAAGAAGCAGGGAAGCTGGTTCACTTTCACTCCTGTGGTGCAAATCAAGAACTGCTTGAAGAAATAGCCGATATGGGTATAGACGGATACTGGCCGCAGTTAACGGCATATAATCTTGAGGAGCTTGCTGCTTTTTTGAAGAAGAAAAAGATTGCAGTAGCACTCCATTTCAGAGGGGAAATTATGAACTTCGGTACTCCTGATGAAATTAGAGAAAAAGTAAAAGAAACTGCTCGAATATTTGATATAAAAAACGGAGGCGGCTGGTTCTACCTTGAAGTTGACGATGGCTTCCCATATGAGAACACAAAAGCTTTGTTTGAATCGGTAGATGAAATAAGGTAGAATAAGTAAAAATGTGATATTAGTGCAATTGCTCCCGTAAAAACCGGGAGTTTAATTTAGGAAAAATCCGGAGGAATAATGGATAAAAGAACACGACTTATGGGAGAAGCTCCCATTCCAAAAGCTGTAATGAAAATAGCTATACCTGCAATAATAGGTATGCTTGTTATGGCTATATATAATTTAGTGGATACACTGTTTGTCAGCAGACTGGGAACAAGTGCAACAGGGGCAGTTACAGTAGCATTTCCCCTGTTTATGCTGGTGGCAGCAATCGGCCTGACTTTTGGAATAGGCAGCGGGTCATATATATCCCGTATGCTTGGAGCGAAAAAAACTGATGAAGTTAACAGAGCAGCCTCTACTGCTTTTTATCTGACCATTGCAACCGGACTTATTTTTTCAATCGTAGGGATGATATTTATAGAACCACTGCTAAACGCATTTGGAGCAACTGAAACTATAATGGTTCATGCTAAGGATTACGTTTTTATTCTACTTGGTGTAGCTACTATACAAATGTGCAATATGACAATGAACAATATGCTTCGATCAGAGGGAAGTGCATTCATAAGTATGGCAGGGTTGGCTGTAGGAGCACTTTTAAATATAGCTTTGGATCCGATATTTATATTTGTGTTTGATATGGGTGTTGCCGGTGCTGCTGTAGCTACTGCTATTTCACAGGGGATTTCATTTATTATACTGATTCAATACTATATTAGACATAAAAGTATAGCCCGAATAAAAATAAAATTTGTTACTTTAAAGAAGTACCTTTTAGGCCAGATTATGAAAATCGGACTTCCGACTTTCTTTAGGCAAGCACTTCAGAGTGTTGCTGCGGCCTTACTTATAGTGGCTGCAAGACGTTACGGAGATTCAGCCATTGCCGCAGTTGGAATTTTGAATAGAGTAAGTTTCATGAGTCTTGGGGTTGTATTTGGATTCGGACAGGGTTTTCAACCTGTTGCAGGATATAATTTTGGCGCAAAACAATTTGGAAGATTGCGTGAGGCCATTAAATTTTCGATAATTGTTACAACGGTTTTTTGTTTTTTCTCTGCTATAATATTCTTCATTTTCAGTCCCCAGATACTAATGGCATTCAATGCAGATCCGGAAACAAAGCGAATCGGAATTATGGCATTTAGGTATTTTTCATCTATGCTTCCGTTCCTTGGGTTAGCAGTGATTATTACAGTATTGTTCCAGGCTATGGGTCATGGTACAGCAGCTTTGATTTTATCAGTTTCGAGACAGGGAGTTTTCTACATACCGTTAATTCTTTTACTACCGCAGTTTTTCAACTTAAATGGTATATTTATGTCTCAGCCAATAGCAGATTTCTTAACAATGATAGTCACAGTATTTTTCACCCGCAGAGTTTTTGCTGAGATAAAAGAAAAAGAGTTAAGTTCAATTGGCACATAGAAATCTATCTATTCAATAAAACCACCCAGTGTGAATTTGTGGATTTGTGAAATGGCAATAAAAAAGGAACCGTGATTCGGTTCCTTTTTCAAATAGTTCAATTAATCTAGAATTCTACAGATGCAATAAGACGTTTAAGGTTGTTCAGTCCTGTTTCCACTGCAAAAAGAGGTTCTTCAAGACCTTCAAATTCAATTGATAAGGTTCCTTCATAAGCAGATTGTTTAACAATGTTCATGCATTGACTTAGAGGGAGATCGCCATGTCCTATAATTGCTCCACGAAGGTATGTTCCGTACCGGGTATAGAACCATCCCGGACCCGGATTAAAAGTTGAACCATTTTTAACATGGAAATCTTTGAAATGAACATGGAATGCGTAACTAATAAGACGGCCTACTGCTTCAACCGGATCTTCATCTACACACATAAAGTTTCCGACATCTAGTAAAATACCAAAATTGTCATGATCAACTTTATTAACAAGTGCTTCAATTCTAATACTGTCCTGTGAATAGCGGCCATGGTTTTCAATCATTGTCTTTATTCCAAGTCCTGATGCAAACTCTGTGATTTCACGACATCCTTCAGCAATTCTCGGAAGATAGTAGTCGAAGCTACGTGCACTTTTTTCTCCGCTGTTAAATCCAAATGTAGCATCATGACGCATTTTATCAACCCCAAGGGCCTGGGCTACAAGAACTTCCTTTTTAACACGTTCAATTTCTGCCTTTAAATCTCCACCGGAACCTTTTAACATATCCGCCGGAGTAGCAAAATTAGCAAAATACAAACCTGCATCTGCTACACGTTTTCTAATCTTTTTTGCGAACGCAATTCTTTCATCATGTTCTTTTACCGGAAGTCCGGAAAATTCAATGGCGTCAAAACCTAATTCTGCTGTTTTTTCAATTACATCAAGATACTCTATGGTACCCTTGCTTACTGCTTTACTGTATGAATATGAGCTAACTCCTGTTTTCATTTTAAAATCTCCTTATATTAATTCTTTTAAAAATTCTACAGCTTTTTTAATATCTGCTGCAGGATTATTGCCTACTTCGCGCTCTATTGTCAGAAAACCGTCAAATCCTGATTCAGTCAAAACCTTTAGATATGCTGGAAAGTTAACATCCCCTTCACCAAGGGGAGTTTCAAGAAAAGCCCCTGCCCAGCCTTTAGTGTGATACACATAAAGATCTTCTGGGTCGCATTTTTTTATCATTCTGCCGTCTTTTGCATGAGTATGTATTATATATGGGGCAAGGTTTGCAACAGCATCTTCAGCTTTTTCACCAATGACCATAGCAAGATTTGCAGGGTCAAAATTTACCTTGATTCCAGTGCAGGGGAGGTCCTCAATAAAAGATTTCAAAACGGTTGAAGGCTCAGGGCCGGTCTCAATAGCAAATGAAACACCAGCACTGTCTGCATATTCGCCAAGTTCTGCACAGGCATCATATATAATTTTATACCTGTCGTGATTTTTGTCTGAAGGAATTGCTCCGACATGTGTTGTTACTGCTTTTGTATCAAGATCTACAGCTAGGTCAATTATTTTCTTTGAGAGTTTGATACGCGCCGGATTATTCTTTGGATGTGAAAAACCGCCTCCGCCTGGATCACCACAAAGCGCTGATACAACAAGACCATTTGATTTTATATAATCAAGAAGTTCAATTCTCTGTTTGGCAGTTTGGGCATCAGGAGTCATCTCTCCGCGGGTGGCATAAATCTGAATGCCCTCTGCACCTAACTCTGCTGCCTTTTTTATACCTTCTCTTATGGGAAGCCTGAAAGAATCAACAATAATACCAATTTTAAAAGCCATACTGCACCTCCGTCATTTGTTATTTTACTCTAGGTGATACCTTAAATCTATACATATTTCACTATGAGATGTAGAAATCATCTAATCATCTGTCAGATGATTAGGTGATAATAGAGGATGAGTTATGAAATTTTGTATGTGAAAGCAAAAAAAAGGAGCTCTTTCGAGCTCCTTTTGGGTTTTTGTTATATTAACCAAGTAATGAAATTAGAATGCCAGCGGCTACAGCTGAGCCGATAACACCGGCTACGTTTGGTCCCATAGCATGCATCAGCAGATAATTAGAAGGATTGGCTTCCTGTCCGACTTTCTGTGAAACTCTTGCTGCCATTGGTACAGCGGATACTCCGGCTGATCCGATAAGGGGATTGATTTTGCCTTTTGTAAGCCAGTACATAATTTTCCCGAAAAGGACACCGAATGTGGTTCCTATTGAAAAAGCAACAAGTCCTAAAAGAATTATTATTACTGTGGTTGGGGCTAGAAAGTTTGCTGCAGTAGCAGTAGCTCCAACACCAATACCAAGCAATATAGTAACTATATTTATAAGTTCGTTCTGAATGGTTTTGGATAGCCTGTCAATAACACCGGATTCACGTGCTAGATTACCAAGCATAAGCATTCCAACCAGTGGTGCTGCTGCAGGTATTAAAAGAACAACAAGAATTGTTACAGCTATTGGGAAAATAATTTTTTCTTTCTTAGAAACATGTCTAAGTTGTTTCATTACAACTTCACGTTCTTTTTTAGTTGTAAGAAGTCTCATAATAGGTGGCTGAATAACTGGTACCAAAGCCATATATGAGTAAGCAGCTACTGCAATTGCACCAAGGAGATGCGGAGCAAGTTTAGTTGCTGTAAATATTGCTGTTGGTCCGTCGGCTCCACCGATAATACTGATGGCACCAGCATCCATTGCGGAAAAACCAGCGAAACTAATTCCGAAAATTGTAAAAGCTGGTATCAACTGAGCTCCTATAAATGTGAAGAAAATTCCGAACTGGGCAGCTGCGCCTAAAAGGAAAGTTTTAGGGTTGGCAATTAATGGACCAAAATCGTTCATTGCCCCAACTCCCATAAATATCAGAGGAGGGAATAGGCCGGTTTTTATACCGATATAGAATAAGTCAAGAATTCCACCCTTTTGAAGGACAAGTGCATAATCCGGTTTAAAATTTTCTATTGCCGAGTTTGACCAGAATTCAGCATGAAACATCTGTGCACCCGGAAGATTAGTAAGGAGCATTCCAAACGCAATCGGGATTAACAGAAGTGGTTCATACTTCTTTACAATTCCAAGATAAAGCAGGAAACAGGAGATGACCATCATGAGCAACTGCTGCCATGTCATAGTAGCAAATCCTGATTCGCTTAAAAGTTTTCCAATGCCATCAATAAAATCCATTTATATATAACCCCTCTAGTTTAAAAGTTCTTCTCGGCCGGTAGAATTCCATACCGGTGCATCATTGCCTACTCTTTTAAAAGATTTAACAACAATTTTGCATTCAGGAGAAATGCCAGCTTTTACAAGACTTGCCTGTATAGCGGCAGTGATTACTGCAATTAATTCAGCATCATCTTCAACATCAGCATTTATTTCGACGTTTTTAACGTCGTTCATCTTTGTTTTTACGGTATTATTTTTCTTTTTATTAACGCCTTTTACCATTACTTTACCGAAGAGGTAAATGAAGAATGAAAGGGCTACTAATGCCAGGAAAACAACCGAAATTCCAACTATAGACTGCAACCACATTTATAAGCGGCCTCCTTTTTACGTTTCATGATGTAATCTACCATAAATAGCAGTGTCAGTCAATAATAGATGAGGTATTAATTGTGGTTTTTTAGGTTAAATTAATTATATGTTTTGTCATGGAAAAACTAAAGAAATATATGTATGCAAACATCAGAAAATCGGCTGTTTGATTGTGAACAGTAGCTTAATATGGTATATTATACGGGTAATAATACCTTATGGAGGGTTATACATGGTACAAAAGAAGAAGCCTGTTAAAAAGGGAAAAAAGAAAAGACCTTCACTATTTAAAGAAATAGTCGGGATATTAGTCATCATGCTGGGTGTGTTGATTTTCTTTGGTATATTTTTTGAAGAGTCCACAGGTGCATTCGGCAGGATAACTGCTAATCTGCTTTCAGGTTTGCTCGGATGGACTTATCATTTATTCCCTTTCCTTATAGTATTACTTGGTATTTTCCTAATATTCACATCATACGATATAAACTGGGAGAGAAGGTCATGGCTGATTCTTCTTATGCTTCTTTTAATAGCATGTTTTTTCCAACTTGCATTTATAGATAAGAATGGAAATGTATTTAAAGAGTTCTCATTCTTTAGGAAATTTGAACAATTCTATGTTATGGGAAATCAAGGAGATGCTACAGGTGGAGTTTTCGGTGCAATAATTACCAACCCTATGATTGCAATTTTTGGTATTGCAGGTACATATGTGGTACTTATTGCATGTTCATTAATTGATATTATTTTAGTGACCAATGCATCATTTAGAGAATTTTTTATCAGGGTTAAGAATGGAATCAAAGGCTTAGTCAGGTGGATGTTGGAAAGTTTTAAACCCATAGATGAGCAAATAGGTAAAAAAGGTAAAAAGAAAACTACTAAAAAAGTTACAAAAAAAGAACTTCAGCCTGAAGAACCTTACAAACAGCAGAGATTTAAGTTGAAGAACACTAGTAAACAAATTGATTTTTCGGTGGAAGACAGCAGCGGAAAAGAAGATGTGAATTTGTATGGTGAAGGGGAAGAAACTTCGGAGAAAGTTCCTGTTAAAAAGAAAAAAGCTCCAAGACGTACGAAAAAGATTATTGGAAAAGAAAAGGTTGCAACTGCAAAAGTGGCAGCAAGTACAGCAGCACATATAAAAGAAATAAAACCAAGAATCAACTCCAAGGGATATATTTTCCCTCCGTTGAATCTTTTGGATGATTTTGCATATGATGATGACTTTGGTGATAATTGTGATCAAATTGCTGAATTACTGGAAGAAACACTTAAAAGTTTCGGTGTTGTTGCAAAAGTGGTCAACTACTCTAAAGGACCGACTGTTACAAGATATGAACTTCAGCCCAAGAGTGGAGTTAAGGTCAGCAGAATCACAAATCTGGCCGATGACATTGCTCTGAATCTTGCTGCAAGAGATGTTCGAATAGAAGCACCTGTTCCTGGTAAGGCAGTAGTAGGAGTTGAAGTACCGAATAAAGAAAAGTCAATTGTATCTCTTAAAGAAATCTTAAGTTCAAAAGAATTTATAAATCATGAAAGTCCCGTAGCAATTGCAATTGGTAAAGATATCGGTGGCAAGGTTATGGTGGCAGATGTTCGTAAAATGCCTCATATGCTTATTGCAGGCGCAACTGGTTCGGGTAAGAGTGTTGCGATTAACTGCATAATTACATCTATTTTATATAAGTCATCTCCTGAAGATGTAAAACTTCTCATGATTGACCCTAAAAAGGTTGAGCTTGGAAATTACAACGGAATACCTCATCTTCTGATCCCTGTTGTTAATAATGTTAAAAAGGCAGCTGGCGCATTGAATTGGGCAGTTACTGAAATGACCGGCAGGTATGATAAGTTCAGTGCAGAAGGTGTCAGAGATATTGGCTCATATAATAAGAAGATGGAGGGAATTGAAGGGTCTGAAAAGATGCCTCAGATTCTCATAATAATAGATGAGCTTGCTGACTTAATGGCTTCAGCACCCGGTGAAGTCGAAGAATCAATATGCAGACTCGCACAGCTGGCAAGAGCCGCAGGAATGCATCTTATAATAGCGACTCAGAGACCATCTGTAAATGTAATAACCGGCTTGATTAAAGCTAATATACCTTCGAGGGTAGCATTCTCAGTAACTTCTCAGATAGACTCAAGGGTAATAATTGATATGGGAGGGGCAGAAAAACTCCTTGGTATGGGTGATATGCTGTTCCATCCCATCGGGATGACCAAGCCTGTAAGAATACAGGGAGCTTATGTGGGAGATCATGAAATTGCAAAGGTAACCAAATTCATAAGAGACCAGAGTGAAGAAATGATTTATGATGAAGATGTTATTGAAAAAATCAATGTTGGAGAACGGGTCGGAATCGGGCCTAGCCCGGGAGATGCAGATGTACTTCTTCCAAGAGCAATAGAAGAAATAATGATGGCCGGCCAAGCTTCGGTATCATATATACAGAGAAAGCTTAAAGTAGGTTATGCCAGAGCGGCAAGAATGATGGACCAGATGGAAGAGCGGGGAATTGTCGGCCCGTTTGAAGGAAGTAAACCAAGGCAGCTTATGATATCCCGTGAAGAATGGGAAGAAATGAAGATGCAGAATCCCGATGAATATTAAGCGTAAAATCGCTGAATTATAAATGAAATGGAGATGTTAATGAGTGCAGTAATACTTAATGGCAGAGATCTTGCCGATAAAATGAAAGAGGAAATGAAAAGCCAAGTTGTAGCTTTGAAAGAAAAAGGAATTAATCCTGGTTTAGCAGTTGTTCTTGTTGGAGAAAATCCTGCATCCCAGATTTATGTAAGAATGAAAAAAAAGGACTGTGCCACAGTAGGTATAGAATCTTTTGAATATTTAAGAGACAAAAGCATTTCTGAAGAAGAATTGCTAAGCTTAATTGACGATCTTAATGCTGATGACAGAATTCATGGAATACTGGTTCAACTACCTTTGCCTAAACATATAGATGAGCTTAAAGTACTTGAAAGAATATCACCGGAAAAAGATGCAGACGGATTTAACCCTGTAAATGTCGGACGTATGGTTGCCGGTGCTGACAGTCTGCTGCCATGTACACCTGCAGGATGTATGGAACTCATAAAACTTTCCGGAGTTGAAGTTAAAGGGAAAAACTGCGTGGTCGTTGGAAGAAGTAATATAGTAGGTAAACCTGTTTCTATTTTGCTATTAAGAGAGCATGGTACGGTCACAATATGTCATTCTCGTACGAAGGATCTTGGAGCAGTTACAAGAGAAGCAGATATTTTAGTTGCTGCGGTTGGTAAAGTTAATCTGATTACTGCAGACATGGTAAAATCGGGCGCTGTTGTAATTGATGTTGGAATGAATCGTCTTGAAGGTAAAAAAGTAGTTGGCGATGTGGATTTTGAAGGCGTATCTGAAGTTGCCGGATATATCACACCTGTTCCAAGAGGTGTTGGTCCAATGACACGAGCTATGCTGCTTGTAAATACACTGAAAGCTGCAGAAAAATGAAACGGGTAGCATTTTCCACACTTGGATGTAAAGTTAACCAATATGATACAGATGTAATGAAGGCCTCTTTCATTGAAAGAGGCTATTCCTGTGTAGAATTTTCAGATAAAGCGGACATTTATGTTGTCAATACGTGTACAGTAACCGCTGTGGCGGCTCGAAAATCCAGACAGATGGCAATGAAAGCAAGAAAAACAAATCCAAAGGCTGTAGTAGCTATAACCGGTTGTCTTGGGCAACTTGAAAGTGAAAGAGTCATGGAAATGACTGGGGCTGATATTGTTACAGGCAATGTAGAAAAAAATAACATTGTAGACATTATTGAAAAACATGAGAGCGAGTCAATTTTACAATCAGCAGATATATTTAAGCAAATGAGCTACAGCCAAGATGGAGATTCTTCGCAGGACACCAGAACTAGAATATTTATTAAAGTGCAAGATGGCTGTGATAATTATTGTTCTTATTGTGCCATTCCTTTTGCCAGGGGACGGTCAAGAAGCCGACAACCTGAAAAGGTTTTATCAGAAATAAAAAAATATGCTGATTCAGGAGCAAAGGAAATAGTAATAACCGGAATACATCTTGATTCATATGGAAAAGACCTTGAAAATATAACTCTTATTGATTTGCTTGAGAAAATTGACGATATACCCGGTATTAAAAGAGTACGGCTTGGTTCTCTAGAACCTGCATCAGTTACAGAAGAATTTGTAAAACGTGCAGCTGCACTAACCAAGTTATGTCAGCATTTTCATATGTCTCTACAAAGCGGATGTGATTCTGTTCTTTCAAGAATGAGAAGAAGATATACTACTTCTGAGTTTACAGGTGCTGTGTCGTTATTAAGAAAGCATATCAGTGGGGTGATGCTCACTACAGATATTATTGTAGGGTTCCCGGGGGAGACAGAAGACGAATTTAAAGAGACGCTGGCGTTTGTTAATAAAATAGGTTTTTTGAAAGTGCATGTTTTTAAATTTTCACCAAGAAAAGGAACGCTGGCTTATGGGATGAAAGATAAAATTTCCGGAGATATAAAAAAGATAAGAAGTGAAAAAATAAGTGAAGCAGTTGAACTAACTCAGGAAAAAGTTTTAAGTCCTATTATAGGCACTGAATGTGAAGTCTTGGTTGAAAAGAAGCATGATTTAGTGGGTGATCTGTGGGAAGGACACACTCGTGGATACATAAAAGTCATATTCACATGCCATGAGTGCGGTGTAAATGATATACTCATGGTGAAAATTAGCAAAATAATGGATGAATTTGTCCTTGGGTGCTTGAAATGAGGGGCCCAGTTATAATAAAATTAGTATAACCTGTTGTGAATGGAGGGATATTATGTCCGGTGAAACTCAAAAATTCAATATGAACCTCGAGAGCCCCAATAAGGCCAGAGATATTATTATGCTGGTGTGTGATGCACTTGAAGTTAAAGGGTACAATCCTATGAACCAGCTTGCCGGTTATCTTTTGTCCGGCGATCCTACTTATATTACCGGTCACAACGGTGCAAGAAATGCAATCAGAAAGCTTGAACGTGACGAAATAATAGAGGAATTGGTAAAATATTATCTCAAGGGTAAATAATAAAGTTCTTTTAGGGGCAACAGGGATTGAAGTATCACGGTTGTGTTTTGGAACACTGACTTTAGGTCCGTTACAGGGAAATTACAATCTTAATGAAGGCAGCGATATTATGGCTTATGCCATGGAAAAAGGCGTTGTCTTTTTTGATACGGCACAATTGTATGAAACATATGAGTATATTAAGTTGGCTGCAAAAAAATCTGGTGTTGATCCTATTATTTCCACAAAATCATATGCTTATGACAGACCGGGAGCGATTGAGGCTTTAGAAGAAGCACGGATTAGCCTTGACCGTGATGTTATAGATATTTTTATGATGCATGAACAGGAGAGCAGGCTGACGTTAAGAGGTCATAGACAAGCGCTTGAATACTATCTGGAGCAAAAAGAAAAAGGCAACATAAGAGCGGTGGGTGTATCAACTCATAATGTAGAAGTTGTTGAAGCTGCTTCTAAGATGACGGAGATTGATGTAATACATCCTATTTATAATAGTTCAGGAATAGGCATTAACGATGGGGATTCTATTGATATGACTGCCGCAATAGAAAAAGCCAATAAAGCAGGTAAGGGTATATTTTCTATGAAGCCTCTCGGAGGTGGAAATCTTATTCAGGACTATTATGGTTCAATGGAGTATGTTCTGGGTAACAAAAATATACATTCTGTTGCCACTGGCATGAAAAGCAGATGTGAAGTTGATATGAATATTGCAGTTTTCAACAACCAGGTTCCTTCTAAGGATGTTGTTGAGAAAGTGGCTTTACAAAACAGGAGTCTGCATATAGAATTTTGGTGTGAAAAATGCGGCCGTTGTGTAGAAAGATGCAAACAGGATGCTTTAACAATGGAAAATGGTGCAATTGTCATTGACCATAACAAGTGCGTATTATGCGGATACTGCAGCTCGGTTTGCCCCGCATTTGCAATAAAAGTATATTGAGGTAAAAAATGGTAATATTGGGAATAGATTTCGGAGATAGAAGAATTGGCCTGGCTAAAAGTGATTCATTGGGAATGCTTGCTTCAGGTTTGGATACTTTTTTGTGGAAAAATGACATGGATTTACCTATTTCTCATATATTGGATTTGACAAAACAGTTGAAAATTGAAAGAATAGTGATTGGCATGCCCCTTAATATGGATGATACCAAGGGGAGAAGAGCTGAAATTACTGAAGCATTTGCAGCGAAGTTAAAGGAAACTGTAAATCTGGACATTGTCTTTTGGGATGAACGTCTGTCTTCGGTAGAGGCAAAAGAGGTCCTTAGATTACAGGGCAAAAAAAATTGGAAAGACAAAGGCGCTGTTGACAGGGCTGCTGCCTGTTACATATTACAGTCCTATCTGGACAGTATATAATGGAGGACACTGATGGAAAACAATGAAGGAATTATTACCCTGGAAGGTGATAACGGCGAAATGGTGGATATGCTGGTTATTGAAATGGTAGAGTTTCATGGAAGAAAATACGTTCTTTTGCAGAATAGTGATGAAACTGATGAAGACTCATATGTTTTCAAATTTACCGAAGAAATCGATTTTGATAAACTTGAAACAATAAGTGATGAAAAAGAACTGACGGAAGTATTTAAAATATTTGATGAAAAAATTTCCGGTTCAGGTCATGTTAACTAGGAGGCACAAATGAAAAAAATCTTAATTATTGCGATGGTTCTGCTATTAATAGTGTGCTTTGCCGCATGTAAAGGTGACGAGGCAGCAAACACACCGGAACCAACTACTGCTACTGGTACAGAAAAACCTAGTTCAACCCCGTCAGAAACACCAGAAGCAACAACAACGCCCGGAGTCAGTGAAACTCCGACAGAAGAGCCAACACCTGAACCACCGAAAGAGAAGGTTTTCGTTATTCCTGATGAAAGTATAAGGCCATGGGCTGTAAGCATTGATAATCAGGGAGAAGAACCATTTCCGCAGGGTGGTCTTGCAGATGCTCAGGTTGTTTATGAATTGCCAGTAGAAGGCGGATTGACAAGATATCTTGCGTTTTTCTGGGAAGCTGATGTTGACCTTATAGGACCGGTAAGAAGTGCACGAGACTATATGCTGGATTGTTTTGTACCATATGATGCGATATTAGTACATGTGGGCGGAAGTCCTCAAGCATTATCAGATATTAGGGATAACTCAAACATTGATTACCTTAATGCAATGATAAATGCAGGATCTATTTTTGAAGATCTCACAGATGATCCTAAAAATTGGCAGGATACTTACACAACCGGCGAAAAAGTAGGCGATTTTATCAGCTCAAAAGGTATTGATAAAAATACAGATGTGAATGTGCTACCTGAATATAATGATGTGTTAACTAGCCCTACAGAAGGGCTTAATGCGAATATCGTAAATATTACCTATAACGATGACAGCAGATGTGCATATATTTATGACAGTGAAAAGATGGTATATTACAGAAACCGCAACGGCACATCCCATATAGACCGTAATACTGATAAGCCGTTCTCTGTTACTAATATAATAGTCCAGAAAGTAGATTCAAGAGTTATTACAGGAGATACAGAAGGACGTCTTGAAGTTGATATGGTTGGAAGCGGAGAAGGTTATTTTGTAACCGGCGGAAAGAGCATTGATATAACATGGGAAAAGACTGAGCGATTCGGAGCAACTAAGTATTACGACTTAGCAGGCAATGAAATAGTGCTTAACCCCGGCAACACCTGGATACAAGTCGCAATAGCTTCAACAATGGTATTAATCCTGTAATCAGAAATTCTGGTCGGGAGACTTGACCGAGTGGTGATGTATTCAAACTAAAATGAAACTTAATTTTAATAAAAAGAAGGGAGAGGCAATAGTCTTTCTCTTTTTTTAGGTGTGCTCTTATGATTTTACAAACGAGCTTCAACCAAGTAAAAAGGGAAAGGTCTATCTTTGTTTGCTTTTTTGTCAGCCCTCTCACAATTTGGGTAACAAATTGCTGTCGGGTTACGTGTTTTTTGCAAAATTAGGTGTCGGAAAGCTCATGGTATTATTGACACGTTTTAGACTGTCGCATCGTTCCTCGAAGTGACGCACCGCAGTTTTGGAAAAACGAGGAGCATCACAGGTGCCCTGATTACTATGTCACTACCATAAGCTAAGACGAGTGACATAGTTATTGGCACAATCTACTTCTATGACGGTACAATGCTGGCGTCAAAAACGGCAATACTTATTTTCAGCATTCATCCGACAATAACGTTCCTCGATAGCTTTGTTATCTGCGGTACGTCATTTGAGCAAGCTTCAACCAAGTAAAAAGGGAAAGGTCTATCTTTGTTTGCTTTTTTGTCAGCCCTCTCACAATTTGGGTAACAAATTGCTGTCGGGTTACGTGTTTTACTTCGTAAAAACACTGAAGCAAGCTCCGACCACGATAAAGGAATACTCATCTGAGTATTCCTTTATCGTGGTCGGAGTGACTGGATTCGAACCAGCGGCCTCTTAGTCCCGAACCAAGCGCTCTACCTAGCTGAGCCACACCCCGTTGCCGTGCATAGAATTATATAACAAAGTAATGTTAATTGACAATATGTTTGTTCTTAAGTCAAAATTATTTTAACAAAAGAGTATATTTTGATACATAATTTCACAGAAAAAATTTAGTATTTTACGAACATTGTTTCCAGGTATATAATTAACAGGTATATCACTAATTTTATTTAAGGGGAATGGCAATGATAATAGGAATTCCACGAGAAATTAAGACTAATGAAAACAGAGTTGCAATGACACCTGCAGGAGTGTCTTCATTGACACACAGAAATCATAAAGTTTTTATTGAAATTGATGCCGGATTAGGCAGTGGTTTTACAAATGATGAGTATGTTGAAGCAGGAGCAATTATTGCGCCTGATGCTGAAAGTGTTTTTGACAAAGCAGATATGATTATTAAGGTAAAAGAACCTCAGAAATCAGAATATAAGCTGCTTAAAAGTAATAGAATTCTATTTACTTATCTTCATCTGGCTTCATCAAAAGAATTGACTGATGCACTTTTAGAAAGAAAAGTAACAGGAATTGCTTACGAAACAGTGCAGCTTGAAGATAATTCGTTGCCATTACTGATTCCTATGAGTAGAATTGCAGGTAGATTATCTGTTCAGGTAGGTTCTGAACTACTGTTGAATTATAACGGCGGTAGGGGAATTCTTCTTGGAGGAAGCCCGGGAGTGGAAGCTGGCAAAGTTGTTATAATAGGCGGCGGGACTGTAGGTTCGGCAGCAGCAAGAATTGCAGTGGGACTTGGAGCTAAAACTACGGTTATGGATATCAGCCCAAAAACATTATCTAGAATTGATGAGTATTACTCAGGTAGGGTTAATACATTGTTTTCCAATAAATATGAATTAATGCGTCAGGTACAGCGAGCGGACCTTTTAATAGGAGCAGTGCTGGTTCCCGGAGCAAAAGCACCTAAATTGGTAACTGAAGAAATGGTTAAAACTATGAAGCCGGGGGCTGTTATAGTTGATGTAGCCATTGATCAGGGCGGTTCTGTTGAAACTATAGACAGAGTTACTACTCATGAGAATCCAAGCTATGTTAAACATGGCGTTGTCCATTACTCAGTTGCTAATATGCCCGGAGCAGTTCCTAGAACATCTACAAAGGCGTTAGAAGGCTCCACGCTGCCATATATCCTTCAGCTCGCTGATTATGGAATGGAAGCACTTGATAGAAATAAGCCTCTTATGAAGGGTCTGAACACCTTTGAAGGTAAGTTGACAAACCTCGCAGTGGCACAAAGCCTCAATATGGAATACACTCCATACAAAAAATAGATAGGGAATAAGAATGGCAACAAGACCAAATATACTTTTTATTTTATCAGACCAGCACAGTCCTCATGTTCTTGGTTGCGGCGGCAATGATTTAATTAACACTCCGAGACTGGATAAACTTGCTTCTGAGGGAATTAAATTTAATAATATGTACAGTCAGAATCCTCTGTGTGTACCTAGCCGTGCCTCTCTTATAACAGGACAATATTCTAAATCAACAGGTATATATGACAATATGCATATTATGCAGACTAATATTACTACTCTTCCTCGAACATTGTCAGAAAATGGATACAAAACATGCCTTATAGGTAAATCGCATTTTAATGGAGAACAGTACCACGGATATCAACAGCGCCCATACGGTGATTTGTATGGTCAGGGACATCAGCCTGATCCGGGTCGAGAAGAAAAATATGGAATAAATGGTCTTGGTGATGTGCTTGAGAATTCAGGGGCGTCTGAAATGCCGATTGAACTTACACAAACTGAAATTTGTGTTGCTGAAGCTTGTAAATGGATGCAACTGCATAAAAGTGGTGGAAGTGAACAACCGTTTATGCTGAGTGTTCACTTCGATAAACCTCATTTCCCAATAAAACCTCCAAAGAAATATTTTGACAAATATAAAGGGAAACTTAAGTTGCCAATAGTAAATGAGAATCTGACTGAAAGTACTATACCATTTATAAAAGAGGGAATAGCACACAATGAAACTGGGCATCATTATGGAAAAGATTATGATATTCAGTTAAATGCGCTTGAGTCCTATTATGGGTGTGTTGAATGGGTAGATGATGCAGTCGGTCGTATAGTGGATGTTCTTGATTATCTTGGCTACTCAGAAGACACAATTGTAATTTATTCCTCAGATCATGGTGAAATGGGAGGGGAACACGGAACCTGGCAAAAAACACTTTTTTATGAAGCATCAGCGCGAGTGCCTGCTATTATCAGATGGCCTGGGAAAATAAAACCGGGAATTGAAATAGATGAAATTACAGGTTTGCTTGATATGTTTCCGACAATATGTGACGCAGCCGGAATTGAAGTGCCAAATTCATGTGAGGGGTTGAGTTTAATACCATTAATGAAAAATGGTGTAAAACCAAACAGGGTAGGTATTTTCAGTGAAAGCGCAGTCCTAAGAGCTACCCAAATTGCAGGATGTATGTATAGAACGGGCGAATGGAAATATTGCTATTACATAGACGGTAGTGAAGAACTGTATAACTTGGAAACTGACCCGGGTGAAATCAATGATCTATCCGGTAGTAAAGAATTGAAAGAAGAATTGCTCGAATTTCGCAGAATTACCAAGGAATTTTGGAAACCGGCGGAGTATCCTAATAGACTAGCCCGAACTCCAATAATGTCTAAAGAAAAGCACTTTTATGAATTCTCTAACCAATTTGTTACCGGAGATGGTAGGGTTCTTGATGGCCGGCCTTAATTTTCTGTATTAATAAGTAACCTCATAATGAGCTTTGGTTATTAATTGACAAAGGAATTTTAATCCGTATAATTGTATTAACGACAAGGACTGGGAGGAGTACCCGGCAGAAACCCATAAGAGAGGAAACGGTGGTGAGATGTTTCCGGGTGTACTGTAGGAGAAGGTCGCCCGTGAGTCCCGTGGATGAATTACAGTAGTTCCCGGCGCCGGCTCCGTTAAGGCTATGAGTGTTTCCGTAAAAGTGCGGGAATTAAATTTGGTGGTACCGCGAGCTTATTCGTCCAATGGATGAATAAGCTTTTTATATGGTGTACCGCAACGAAGTGAGGAACGCCATGTGCCCTGAATAATAATTCCACGACCCAGGTTGATAACGAGTGGACATTATTTTTGGCACACCGCTGAAAACGTACCGCAACGAAGTGAGGAACGCCATGTGCCCTGAATAATAATTCCACGACCCAGGTTGATAACGAGTGGACATTATTTTTGGCACACTATTGAAATGAAATGTAAAGAAGTGAGGAATTGAGATGGACTTATTTTTGAAATTATTAGGTGGATTGCTGGCGATTGCCGGCGCTGTTGTGGTTTTTGCTGCAAAACCTATTGTCAAATCAATGGGATTAAGCCAAAAGCAGATTGTGAATCTGGAAACAGATGAAGAAACTCTTGAAAAATTGAAATTTCAAAAGGCTCTGGCAAAAGTAAAGGTAGTGGGTGGAATAGTATTTCTTCCTGGTATGTTAATAATACTATTTGTATTCAGATAAGGAGAAATTAATGAAAATTCTTGGTAAAACATATGAACCAAAGGCTATTGAAGAGCCTATTTACGCTAACTGGCTTGAAAAAAAATATTTTCACGCAGTTGTCGATAAGAACAAAAAACCTTATACAATAGTGATTCCGCCGCCTAACATAACCGGACAGCTTCATATGGGGCATGCGCTTAACAATACACTTCAGGATGTTATTATCCGTACAAAAAGAATGCAGGGATACAGTGCTTTATGGCTTCCTGGAACTGACCATGCAAGTATTGCTACTGAGGCGAAAATTGTTGAAGCTATGAAGGCTGAGGGAATAAGTAAAGCTGATATCGGACGAGATGGGTTCCTTGAAAGAGCATGGGAATGGAATGAAACATTCGGATCTCGTATTATTGAACAGTTGAAAAAACTCGGTAGCTCATGTGACTGGGACAGGATTAGATTCACTTTGGATGACGGGCTTTCAAAAGCTGTAACCGCAGTATTTATAAAACTCTATGAAAAGAACCTTATATACAAGGGTGAGAGGATTATTAATTGGTGCCCGGTCTGCAACACTTCTATATCAAATGCAGAAGTTGATTATGAAGAAAAAGAAGGACATCTTTGGCATATTAAATATCCAAAGGCAGATGGAAGCTGTTATATAACTGTAGCTACTACACGTCCTGAAACAATGCTTGGAGATACAGGTATAGCTGTTCATCCTGACGATGAACGCTATACAGAGTTGGTTGGAAAAACAGTTATTCTTCCGTTAATGAATAGAGAAATACCTGTTGTTGCGGATGAATATGTTGAAATGGAATTCGGAACAGGTATGGTTAAGGTTACGCCAGCCCATGATCCAAATGACTTTGAAATAGGACAGCGACATAATCTTGAAGAAATAACAGTAATTGAAAATGATGCCACCATGAGCAAAACGGCCGGCATATATGCAGGATTAGATAGATATGAGGCTAGAAAAGCTATACTTAAGGACCTTGAAGAATTGGGTCTTATAGAAAAAATTGATAAGCATATGCACAATGTAGGTTCTTGCTATAGATGTGATACTGTAATTGAACCTCTGATATCACTACAATGGTTCGTTAAAATGGAGGAAATGGCAAAACCTGCTATTGATATAGTAAAAAGTCGTGAAGTTGACCTACGTCCGCAAAGGTTTACAAAAACATATCTAAACTGGATGGAAAATATTAAAGATTGGTGTATTTCACGTCAATTGTGGTGGGGTCATAGAATTCCGGCCTATTACTGTGATGGCTGCGGTGAAATTATTGTAGCCGATACTGCTCCGGATGTATGTCCTGTATGTAAAAGCATATCAATAAGACAGGATGAAGATACTTTGGATACTTGGTTCAGCTCAGCTCTTTGGCCATTTTCAACTTTGGGATGGCCGGATAAAACACCGGAACTGGATTATTTTTATCCTACAAATGTATTGGTTACCGGTTATGACATAATATTCTTTTGGGTAGCCAGAATGATTTTCTCTGGGATAGAGCACATGGGAGAAAAACCATTTGACACAGTTATGTTCACCGGATTAGTGAGGGATGAACTTGGCAGAAAAATGTCTAAATCCCTAGGAAATGGAATTGACCCGCTTGATGTAATCGCCACGTATGGAACCGATGCACTAAGATATGCGGTTATGATTGGCAATGCTACTGGTAATGATTTGAGACTCTCTGATCAAAAACTACAAGCAGGTAGGAATTTTGCCAACAAAATCTGGAATGCTGCACGGTTTGTTCTGATGAATTTTGATGACGAACCGGATTTTTCAGAAGTGTCTGAGGATAATTTCACAGATGCTGATAAATGGATACTTTCAAAGCTCAATAGTACAATTAAGGAAGTTACTGAAAACATTGAAAAATTTGAGCTTGGAATTGGTCTGCAGAAAGTATATGAGTTTATTTGGGAAGAATTCTGTGACTGGTACATAGAGCTAGTTAAACCTCGCTTATATGATAAAGACAGCGAAGGAAGACTGGAAGCACTTTATGTTCTAAATAAAGTCCTAAGTGATTCAATGAAATTACTTCATCCGTTTATGCCTTTTATTACAGAGGAAATCTATCTTAGCCTGATTGGCTCAGGAGAAAGTATAATGATATCCGATTGGCCTGAGTACAGTGAGGCAATGAATTACAAGGCAGAGGAAAAGGCAATGAGCTTTGTTATGGCAGCTATCAGAGGAATTCGTAATGCCAGATCAAATATGAATGTTCCGCCGTCCAGAAAATCGCAAATATTCTTTGTGTCAGAAGATGCAGGTAATAGAAAAGTACTTGGCGAAGCAGAAGCATACTTCATAAAACTTGCCGGAGCATCTTCAATATCAGTAAATGATAATGAAGAGGGTATACCTTCGGATGCAGTTTCTGCAGTGATTGATGGCGCAACGATATTTATGCCATTATCTGACCTTATTGATATTGAAAAGGAAATTGCACGGTTACAGGGAGAAGCAGAGAATCTTAATAAAGAAATGAAAAGGGCATCCGGAAAATTGAATAATCCTAATTTTGTTTCAAAAGCACCTGAAAAGCTGGTAGCATCTGAAAAAGAAAAAGTAGAGAAGTATGCAAGGATGCATGCTGAAGTTCTACATAGACTGGTAGAGTTGAAAAAAATATAGATATTTGTAAATAACAATGAACTAATGTCCGAAGTATCCCATGGATACTTCGGACATTTTAGGTTTATTAATCAATAAGTTGAGAATGTGTAACCATGGTTACATCTAAAAATTTAATTAAGGGTTATTGTAAGTATAGAAAATAATAGGAGAATAGATATGATAAATAAAATCGGAAAATTTTTAAGAAAACTTCACAGGTATCTAACACCTGTATTTATTGTGATAACAATATGGTTCATGGTGATAAATAAGGATCCTCAAATAGGAGAAATACTTGGAAATGTTCAAAAGGTGATGATGCTGACTCTTGCTGCTACTGGTGCATATCTTTTCTTCCAGATATACTACAATAAAGCTAAAGTTAAAGCAAAAAAGAAAAAAGCTAATATTAAAGTTTCGTAAAATTACTTTTTTGTTAGTCGGGAACATATAGAATATCTTCATGAACAGGTGTGTAGAATAACTTCTTCACCTGTTCATAATCTTTTGTAAAAGCGAGAATCCACATAAGCTTTGTTATGGCTGACTCAATAGTCATATCATAATCCTGTAGGACATTATACTGTAATGCTCTTGAACCAACTGCATATGCACCTAGATCACTGCCTTCAAGCATAACTTGGGTTGCTATTACAATAAATTTGCCTTTTTCAGTTGCAAGCTTAAGTTTCTTGAGAAAGTTTCGCTTATCAGCAAAAGGGATTCCACCTGTTCCATAACTTTCTATAACCACTGCTTCATATTTGTCACTTATATAATCTAGAACATCAGGCTCCATGCCGGGAGAGAGTTTTAAAAGGAATACATTGGGGAAAATATCAGTAAAAAATTCTGTGTTATCTGCCTTAGGGGCGCAGCGATAGAAATTGGTTATATGATTACCACTTATCAGTGCGGCTTTAGGGAAATTTATACTTTCAAAAGCATCATAACTCTTGGTTTTAGTTTTTCTGGCCCGTGTTCCTAATATTACACTTCCGTTAAAAACAATATAAACACCTGGGTTTCCATTACAGGCATATTGTACTGCATCTCTTAGATTTATCTTACCGTCAGTTATGTCAAGGTTAATTGGTTTTTGTGAACCTGTGATAACTATAGGTTTAGTAGATTTTTGAATCAAGTAAGAAAGCATAGCGGATGTGTATGCCATAGTATCAGTTCCATGTGTGATTACAAAACCGTCATATAAATCATAATTTTTTTTGATCAATATTGCTAATTCACACCAATCTTCTGGCTGTATATTGGTGCTGTCAATATTTAGAGGTTGAATTGCATCTAAATCACAGATGCTTAGAATTTCCGGAACAAAACGAATAAGCTCATCTGTTGAAATTGATGGGGTCAGACCCTCATCAGTAAGAGAAGCAGCAATAGTTCCACCGGTAGCTATTAATAGAATCTTTTTCATATAATCATCCTATATTATATCGGTGTTATTAACAATATAAAGTTATAAAAGTAATTTTTAAACTGTAACATAAGTTGCCGAGAATAGGGTAAATACAATATATGATTTATTTAGAAAATAACAATACCAGGAGGAAAAAATGAGCGAATTGATTAATAATAAAGAAAAGCGTCAACAGTTACTAAAAAAACTTATTATGGAACTGCATGAGGGTGTGGACTTTAATGATGTTAAGAAAAGATTTGAAGAGCAGTTCAATGATGTTAGTGCAAAAGAAATTTCAGAAATGGAACAGGCACTTATCAGAGAGGGCATGCCTGTTGCAAATATTCAAAAATTATGTGATGTACATGCAGCAGTTTTCAAGGGTTCTATTGAAGAAATTCATCAAGAAGATGAAGCAGAGAAAACACCCGGTCATCCGGTCCATAGCTTTATAACTGAAAATAGAGAAATAGAGAAAAAAATTGATTTAGTAAAAGCTTCAATGTTGATGAATGACCGAGAAAGCTTATTAAAAAATCTGATAAGCTTAACAGAAATTGATAAACATTATTCGCGTAAAGAAAATTTGATATTTGCTCTTCTTGAAAAGCATGATATAACAGGGCCGCCAAAGGTAATGTGGGCAATTGATGATGAAGTGCGAAACGAATTAAAAGAGTTAATTAAGAATGTTGCCGGCGAGAAAAAACCGGATGAATCAGATAATATTAGCTCAACAATGAAAAAAATAACCGAAATGATTTTCAAAGAAGATAATATTCTTGTTCCTATGACTCTAGAAACTTTCGATACAGAAGAGTGGGTTGATATAAAAGATAGCAGTGATGAAATCGGATTTAGCTATATAGAAGTAGTTGATCAGTGGAAACCTGTAGCTTCAGCTATAAAAAGCCAAGAAAAATCAATTGAATTAGGAAGTGTTAATCTTGGAGCCGGGGCTTTGACCAATACAGAACTTCGCAAGATGCTTAATACACTGCCAGTCGATATAACATTTGTTGATGCAAATGATAAAGTTAAATACTTTTCAGAAGGTACTGAACGCATATTCCCACGGCCTCGTACAGTAATAGGCAGGGAAATAAGTAATTGCCATCCTCCTGCAAGTGTCCACATCGTTGAGAATCTTGTATCTGATCTTAAATCAGGTAAAAAGGACAGCGAAGATTTCTGGATCAAAATGGGTCCGAAGTTTGTTTATATTAGATATTTTGCAGTAAGAGATGATGATGGTCAGTATCTAGGGACTCTCGAATTCACACAGAATATCAAAGCGATTACAGAACTTGAAGGAGAGAAAAGACTGGTGACATAGAGCGAGAAATAACCCTTAATAAATACAAATTAAAAATGATTCAGTTTATTTAGACTGGATCATTTTTTTGATGGTAATCGAAAATTTACGTATATTTACTTCGTATAATATTGACGATGTAAATAAAAATATGGACATTGTCATCAAATGACGATAGAATAGTATTGCTGAGAGGAGGTGCTTATATGTCACAGACTAACGTTAATATCAGAATGGATGCAGATTTAAAAAAAGATTTTGATCTTTTTTGCAGGGAACTGGGCTTAACGATGACTACAGCTATCAATATATATGTTAAGAAAGTAGTTAATGAGCAAAGGATACCTTTTGAACTGTCATTAAAAACTCCTAATACCCAAACTATTCTTGCTTTTAAAGAAGCAGAGCAGTTAATGACAAGTAAAGACATAAAAAGCTATTCATCTTTTAAAGAAGGTTTGGAAGATATGGAAGCAAACAATGAAATATAGAGTTGTTTTTCTAAATTCATTTAAAAGAGATTTAAAGATAATCAAGAGAAGAGGGTATGATTTAAAATTGCTTTCGGTTATTATTGATACACTTCAATCAGGAGAGAAACTGTCAGTAAAACATAGAGACCATAATTTACTGGGAAGCTATAAGGGAAGCAGAGAGTGTCACATTACACCTGATTGGCTTTTGATATATAGAATTACTGAAAGTAAACTTTTTCTTTTGCTTTCGAGGACAGGAACCCACAGTGATTTGTTTTAAGGGGGGGGATTATGAGAAAAGGATATGAAGCTATAAGTGATTTCATTTTCATGGAAGATAAGATGGAAACAGCGGATGTGATACTGGTTGCCGGAAGCGGTAAACGGCAGCTTGCCGAAAGGGCTGCTGAGCTGTATAAAGCTGGTTATGCGAACTATATAGTTATATCTGGTGGATATAATCCAAAGATCAATATGACTGAGCTGGAGTTCCTCAGTAAGATTGCTGTTGATGCAGGTGTTCCCAAGGAGAGTATTCTGGGTGATGATAGAGCCCATCATACATTTGATAATGCTGAATTTTCTTATGAGTTATGCATGGATTATGGAATTGATGTCAAAAAGGCCATATTGGTCTGTAAGACATTTCATTCAAGACGAGCATATATGACATATAAGATGAGTTTTCCAAAAGATGTAGAAATTTTGGTCAGTCCTATAGTGCATGAAAGTAATATCACGAAAGAGAACTGGATCCATGACGGGAAAAAGATTACTTATGTCATGGGGGAAGTAGAAAAAATAGGAAAGTACTTTTCTTCAGATATCGGGAATTTATTTTAGGTCAGCGGACTCTAAATTCTGATTAAAGTACTCATTAGCCTTTTCATTAAATAATGTAGGAGTCCAGAAGCTTTTATGTTTTGGTAACAGAATATCGTTACCAAAAACAACCATCACAAGATAGGGGTGAAGTGGTATTTTGTTCAGAATCTTTATGCTATGAACTCCATCACGGACAGCCAGTCCGTCTGAGATAATCTTATGAGTGTCAAAATACATCCTTGCCTGTGGGATATATTCTGCATCAGGATTAAAACAGGCATAGCCCCGCAGATGTGAATTGACTACCATTTCACTTCCGCTTCCAAAACCTTCCATCGGAGCAAACATAACATAATCAAGGTAATCAGAAGGCTCTCCAAGTGGAGTGAATCCAATGGCAGTTGTTTTAATACCCTCATTATTTAATAGTGCTGCAGATTTCAAAAATTCACTTTTTTTGATTTTCTCATATGATGGAAGAGTTGTACTGTGAACAAGATAAGCTGGGTCATAAGGCCTGATTAAATTTTCAATGTCTGATTGCTCATTTATCATTAACATGTCAAAATGACCATCCGGTACAGATATCAACACAGACCGGTTATAAGATGTCTCATAACATATAAAATCGTTCAATCTATCTAAAAAATCTATATTATTAGGATTTAAGGTTACGGCATAACAACCACATGAAGATTTGCCCATAAAAAATCCATTGATACTGTCATCTATTTTTAGGAGACTCTATCCGGAATAGGTACCATCATTAGTAAACGGATTATTTTTAGATTCATTCCAGTCAGCTGGTGCAATTTTGTAATTCATAATAAGCCTTTCTAAATAAATATAACTCAGTATGAGATAATTATAAAGTCAGAGGTGTGGCAACGATAATAATCACTCGTTAATACTAGGAAAGTGATAGTAACATTCATGCTCTCACCATAAAAAAAGACTCCGTTTGGAGTCATTTCTAATGGTGGGAGATACTGGAGTCGAACCAGCGACCTCTTGCGTGTCGAGCAAGCACTCTAACCAGCTGAGCTAATCCCCCGTGAAGAGTATTATAACATCCAATCAGATAGTTGACAATCAGAAAAACCAATTATCTCAAGCATAAATGGTACAGTGCATGTGGTATAATTTATATATATAATGCATAAGAGAATTGATGGGAAAATGAATTCTATGGTGGGTATAATGAACGAAAAACGCATAAAAGAATTACGGGAATTAATTAATTATCACAACTACAGATATAATGTGCTTGATGACCCTAAAATTTCCGATAGAGAATATGATATGCTGCTTCATGAGCTTGAACAGCTGGAAGAAAAACATCCTGAGTTCGTGACGCCTGATTCTCCTACGCAAAGAGTGGGGGGAGTACCTATAAAAGGATTCACAAAAGTTCCTCATGATGTACCAATGCAAAGTCTTCAGGATGTTTTTGCAATGGATGAACTAAAACAGTTTGATGAACGTGTTAAGAAGTCAATTGAAAATTATGAATATGTAGTAGAACAGAAAATTGATGGGCTTTCAGTTTCTCTTGAATATGTGAATGGCATATTTAATAGAGGGTCAACACGGGGAGATGGTTTAGTAGGAGAAGATATAACTGCAAATTTAAGGACGGTCAGAAGTATTCCTCTTAAAATGCAGACAGATGTTGAATTTCTTGAAGTGCGTGGAGAGGTCTATATGCCTGTAGAAGATTTTGTTGCTTTAAATGAGCGTCAGGAAATTCTAGAAGATAAAATATTTGCTAATCCTCGAAATGCAGCGGCAGGTTCTTTAAGGCAGCTTGATCCACGGGTAGCAGCAGAGCGAAACTTATCTATTTTTGTATTTAATGTGCAGCAGGTAAGGGGTATAGAATTTATTAGCCACTCTGAAAGTTTAGAGTATCTGAAAAATGCCGGATTTAAAGTCAGTCCTGGTTACTACATATGTAAAAACATTGAATCGGTTATAAAGGCAGTTGAAGATATCGGAGAACTAAGGGGCAATGATTCATATGAAATAGACGGAGCAGTTATTAAAGTTAATAATCTGGATCAAAGAGAAGAACTCGGCTCTACATCTAAGAACCCCCGATGGGCAGTTGCGTATAAATATCCTGCGGAACAAAAAGAAACGACAATAAAAGACATAGTTATACAGATCGGCAGAACCGGTGTACTGACACCAAATGCAGTATTTGAACCTGTACAGGTTTCAGGCAGTACAGTAGGCAGAGCTACTTTGCATAATATTGATTTTATTAAATCAAAGGATATTAGAATAGGTGATCATGTAATTATTCAAAAGGCGGGGGATATTATTCCGGAAGTTGTATCAGTCATAATTGAAAAACGAACAGGCAATGAAACTGAGTTTGATATGCCAAGTGAATGTCCGGTGTGTTCTTCACCTGTTGTTCGAGAAGAAAATATGGCTGCTTACAGATGCACAGGTATTGAATGCCCGGCACAGCAGTTTAGAAGCATTGTTCATTTTTGTTCAAAACCTGCTATGAATATTGATGGCCTTGGCCCGGCTATAATAGACTTATTTATTAAAAAAGAATTCATTTCCACAATAGGTGACATATATTATCTTAAAGATAAAAAAGACGAAATTGAAGTTCTTGAGGGTCTTGGTGTAAAAAGTGTAGAAAAGCTACTAGCTGCGATAGAAACGTCAAAACATAACGGCCTTGCACGACTGTTGGTAGGTTTTGGAATCCGGCATGTTGGGACCAGAGCTGGGAAATTGCTTGCACAAAACTTTATAGATATGGAATCACTGGCCAACGCGAAGGTTGAGCAATTGATAGCAGTTGATGAGGTAGGGGATATCATGGCTAAGAGCATAGTCAGTTTCTTTTTAAACCCTCAGACAGAGCACCTGATAGGTCGGCTGAGAGATTCCGCAGTAAATCTGATATCATCTGACTATGGTGTTAAAAAAGCAGGAGTGTTCTCAGGGAAAACGGTTGTATTGACAGGTACATTACCCACATTGAAACGTGATGAAGCAAAAAAGCTTATTGAAAACAATGGGGGTAAAGCATCTGGATCCGTCTCAAAGAAAACTGATTATGTACTGGCAGGTATTGAGGCAGGAAGCAAGTTGATAAAAGCACAAGATCTTGGAATAACTATAATTAGTGAAGAACAATTTTTAAATATGCTGGAGGAAACAAATGCCTGAACTTATTAGTAAAAGAAAAATTATGGAAAAACCAGAAGAGCGCACAGGAGTATACAGTTTTATTTTTGAGACAGATGATTTTGGGTCTCTAATGAGGTTCTACTCGTATATTATGCGTTCGGATACAACAGAAATATCTTATATTCAATTTTCTGATGATAGCGGAGATACCTGGACAGAGCCGGAAACCATTGTAACAGGCCAAAAAACTGAAAAAGGGACCGAGCGGTATTATTACAGAAACTCAATCCTCCATAATGGCAGATTGATATCTATGAAAATCAGGGGAGTGCTGCCAACTGATGATCCTATCGAGGGCTTAAAACACTGGAGCACGTGGTACACAGTTTCAGAAGATGGGGGCAGAACGAATACGATTGAAGAGCAGGTTATAATTGATAAACCTGAATATGATAAAGATCATCCTGTTCCAGGTGTGTGGGCTGGAAAAAACAGTCTCATGATGGGTGACAGGACGGAACTACCCATAATAACAAAGTATCAGAGCAACCTTGATAATAACAATCTCATTTTACTTCCTGTTCAGATTACCCCTGTTGGAGAAGACGGAAGCTATTATAATCCCGGTGGTGGATATACTTATCACTATTCAGCAGTTATACATGGCGAATTCCTTGATGATGGACATATAAGATGGTTCTATATGACTGAACCGGTACAGAATGACCCTGCTGCTTCAACCAGAGGGGCTATAGAACCTACGGTTATTGAACTAAAGGATGGTCGAATCCTTATGGTCATGAGGGGAAGTAATGGTGGAGAAATAGATTTTGAATGCAAAATACCAAGTTACCGTTGGTATAGCATATCCAATGATGGAGGAAGAAGTTTCAGTGTGCCCAAACCATGGACATATACAAATGGAGATAAATTTTATTCACCGTCATCATGTTCTCAATTAATGGAACACTCAAATGGCAAATACTATTGGATAGGAAATATAAATAAACAGAACAGCAGAGCTAATATGCCTCGTAATCCTCTTTATATATGTGAAGTGGATCAAGAAACGCTACTATTAAAGAAGGAAACATTGTGTATAGTAGCTGATGTTGAAGAAGGCAAGAGTCAGGACACCACTTTTTCGAATTTTTATGCAAGGGAAGAAAAAGCAACAGGAGATGTTCTTGTATATATGACAGCATTTCATGCTAATCCGAATAATGTATTTGGCGCAAGTGCATATGAATACAGAGTGAGGACAGACTGAATATGCAATTAATAGATAAAAAGCTGTTTACTGAACAACCGGATAAAACAACTGGTGTAATGAGCTGGGCTTCTTACTGTAATAATAGTGGTGATATTATGAAGTACAGTACATATACCGGCAGTTCAGATGCATTTAAGGGTTCCACTTTGCAGTTTTCAATTGATGGAGGTAAGACGTATTCAGAACCTGTTATGGATAAAACAAGATGGCAGGTTGAGGGTGGGATGATGACACGTTACTTCAAGCTCACAGCAATAGATAATAGAACAGACAGACATTATATGTTCTATAATCAGGGACTGCTTCCAGGTGATAGGCCAGAGGATGGTCTTAAAAACTGGCAGATGTATTACAGGATGTCAGAGGACGGCGGAAGAACGTACGAATTCGAAAAACCTGTTGTAATGACAGGTGATTATGATGAGTTTCATCCAATCAAAGATGTATGGCGCGGTAAGAATTCATTTATGATAGGAGACAGACCTTGTGAACCTATAGTAAAAGAAGACGGTACAATCCTTATGGCAGTTCAATGCACAATGATTGATGAAAATGGAGAAATATTTAACCCCGGAGGAGGATATACATATCAATATAGCGTACTGCTACATGGAAGATTTATTGAAAATGGCGAGATAGAGTGGTTTGATATATCTAATCGTGTGGAAGGTGACCCTTTTAAGTCAACAAGAGGAGCCATAGAACCTTCGATTATGGAAATGCCTGATGGACGGATTTTAATGATTTGCAGAGGCAGTAACGGAGGAGCCAAAGATCCTGACCATAAAATACCGGGCTACCGATGGTACTCTATTTCAAAAGATGGAGGATATACATTTTCTTCACCACAACCATGGATGTATACCAACAAAGAAAAGTTTCATTCACCTTCTTCATGTTCGCAGATATTTAAACACAGTAATGGTAAGTATTATTGGATTGGAAATATATGCAAAGAAAATTCCAGGGCAAATATGCCAAGGAATCCATTGTGCATTATAGAAATAGATGAAAAAACTCTGAGGTTAAAAAAAGAAACTAAATATGACTTTTTAAAACGAGAACCACATCAATATCACGATACGACTTTTTCAAACTTTTATGCCAGAGAAGAAAAGGAATCAGGGTATATCCTTGTATACTGCTCAGCTTTCTGGCAATCCCCGGAAAACACATACTTGAACTCAAGTTCTTATGAATATAAATTAACACCATAAGCTTTAAATAATGCTAAATTGACCAAGTATCCAAAGGATATCCTGGACAAAGCATACAATTTTTCAGGTTTTTGTATAATTCCGAAGAAGATTGTTAAAAAAATGTCATAGTTGGTGTAAGGTTCATTGAAATAGGGTAGAATACCACCATGAAAGATAGGAGGTTACTATTTTGAAGAAAAAATTAATTATTTCATTATCTATAATTATGATTTTTGCATTTATTCTGACGGCGTGTACAGATAACTCAGCTGAGAAAAGCCCGGTGCCGGATCCAACTCAAAGTTCGACTCCCACTGAAACACCCAAAGAGTATGCCAAAGATCGGGTTGCAATGACAGCTAATATAGTAGGATTAAAAGGGCCTACATCAATGGGAATGGTAAAGATTTTCAATGAACTTGAACCACTCTCCGACTTGGTGGATATAAAATTTGATATTGTCACATCTCCTGACTTAATTACAGCAGGTCTTTTAAATGGAGAAGTAACAGTAGCAGCTGTGCCTACCAATTTGGCAGCAGTTTTATATAACAAAACCGAAGGAAATATCAGAATGCTTGCAATTAATACTTTGGGTGTTTTGCATATAGTTGCTGATAAGTCAGAAAATATAAAAAGTTTTACTGATTTAAAAGGCAAAACTCTAGTCACGTCAGGAAGAGGGACAGTTCCCGAATATGTCCTTAACTATCTTCTAGAAGCAAACGGGCTGACACCTGATGAGGATATTACCATAGAGTACAGAGCTGAGCACAGTGAAGTAGCTACACTGGCTATTACAGGCGACGCGAAGATAGTATTGCTCCCACAGCCATTTGTTACAATAGTCACTGGCAAGAACCAGAATCTGGAGCTGGCAGTTGATTTAACAGATGAATGGAAAAAAGCAGCCCCTGAAGGCAGTGAATTGGCAATGGGATGCATTATTTCCACAGCTGAATTTGCTGAAACCTATCCTGAAGAAGTAGAAAAACTGCTATCAGCTTATGAAGAATCAATCAACTGGGTCAACAGCAGTCCAGAAGAAGCTGCCCAATTAATAGTTGATTTCGGAATACTGCCTGATACAGATACAGCCGTAAGAGCTATTCCCGGAAGTAATATAAAATATTTTTACTCCCAGGATTCAAAAGAAATACTTAATGGATTTTATAATGTACTATTAGAATTTGAGCCAAAGTCAATAGGCGGGTCAATTCCTGGAGATGATTTTTACTTTATACCCTAATAATCTCAAAACATAAGCCCCTTCTTTATTTGAAGGGGTTTTTTGAATCTAACTAAAATGGTAGAATGAGCATATGAAAAAACGTTGGATGAAACTCTTCGCAGTTGTAATATGGCTGGCAATATGGTTTATAGCAGCTATAATCATAAATGATTCATTTAAATTTCCAGGACCAGTGGAAACTTTAAAAGCTCTGTTCACGAATATAATATCCGGAGATGGGTTTTTTAGGACTGTTTTGACATCTCTTTTAAGAATTCTGTTGGGATTGGCAGGCTCATTCATACTGGGGTTGGTTTTAGGTGTTGCTGCTGGTATAAAAAAAGGTTTTGCAGATTTTTTAGAGCCGATTGTTACAGTAATAAAATCTACACCGGTTATGTCATTTATAATTCTGGCAATGATATGGTTTAAATTTTCAACTGTACCTATTATTATTTGTTTCTTAATGTGTTTCCCAATTATATACAGTAATGTCAAAGAAGGGATTTCTCAAACTGATAAAAAACTACTTGATATGGCAAAACTATATAAAATAAAACCTGCAGCTATTATTCAGGGGATATATCTTAAGTCTGTTAAACCATACTTCTACTCAGCAGCAAATATTTGTCTTGGACTGGGATTCAAAGTTACTGTGGCTGCAGAAGTTCTTGCCAGTCCCGATTATGGTATAGGATCTCGCCTGTATGATGCTAAAATATATCTAGAACCAGTGGAAGTATTTGCATGGACATTTGTAATACTAGTTCTAAGTTATCTGCTTGAGCAGTTGTTGAAATTCATTTTCAGAGACAATAAAAAAGGAGCACTTGCTAATGGCTCTTAAAATAAAAAATCTCACAAAGGAATATAACGGACATAAAGTTCTGGATAATTTCAGTATCAATTTTGATGATAATGTTATTAATTGTATCTTAGGTGAGTCGGGATGTGGTAAAACCACTTTACTGAATGTAATATCCGGTCTTGAAGATTTTACAGCTGGTGAGATAACCGGAGTTAATAATAGTACTTTTTCATATATATTCCAGGAAACCAGGCTTTTAAAATGGTATAATGTGAGGAAGAATATAGAATATGTGCTGGAAGATTGTAATATTGAAGATAGAGATGCGCGGATTAATAAATATCTCGATATCACAGGCTTAAGCAAATTCTCTGAGTATTATCCGGACCAGCTTAGCGGAGGAATGAAGCAAAGGCTTTCTATTGCAAGAGCATTTGCTTATCCAGGGGAAATCCTTTTAATGGATGAACCATTTAAAGCCCTTGATATAAAACTTAAAAAGGAACTGACAGATGAGTTTATAAAACTTTGGAAAGAAGACCAAAGAACAGTCTTGTTTGTAACACATGAGCTTGAAGAAGCAATGATGATGGCAGACAATATACATATTCTAGGAGACACTCCTTTGCGGGAGGTTTATAGAACTGATATAAAAGCTTTAAAAGGACAGCGAAGCAATGCAGAAGAGGAAATTGTATTAAAACGTAAATTACTGTATTCTGTTTTTACAGGACAGAAAGAGGAGGATTGAAATGGGGATGGACGGCGTTAGAATAGCGGATTTAAAAGAGGGAATGATCTGTGACGGAACTTATATATTAAAAGAAACAATCATGAAAAAGACTCAAGCTGGTAAATATTATATAGATATTATTTTTGTAGATAAAAGTGGATCAGTAGGAGCGAAAAAATGGGATGCTACTGATGCAGATATGAAAAAACTGATACCCAATGAACTATATTTAGTTAATGTAAGGGTTCAGATGTGGCAGAATAAAATACAGCTCAATCTTAACAGTATAAGAAAAGCAGATAATGCTGAGGAAAGAATTGAAGAATTTACACCTTCAGCGCCCTTTAAGCCTGCAGAGATGATGGCTGTTGTGGAATCTTTTATTGAAAAAATTGAAAACGACGATATGAAAAAGCTTGTAAGCTCAATTTACGAAGATTATAGTGAAAAGCTTGAATACTATCCTGCAGCAAAAGCCCTACATCATGCAGTTCGTAGCGGTTATTTGTACCATATATCCACAATGCTTAAAACAGCAGAAAAAATATCTCAGGTTTATGAAAATCTGGATACTGATTTATTATTTACAGGAGTACTGCTCCATGATGTTATGAAACTTGAGGAGCTTGATTCAAATAAACTCGGAATTGCAGATTATTCTATAAAGGGACAGTTGCTTGGTCATATAGAAATGGGCATTTCGCTTGTTGACAGAAAGCAGCTGCAACTTGGACTAGATGAAAACACATGTATGTTGATAAAACATATGATATTGAGTCACCATAATCTTCCTGAATACGGAAGCCCAAAACCCCCAATGTTTATTGAAGCAGAACTGCTGCACTATATTGACCTTATAGACGCACGGGTTTACGATTTTGAAAAACATTATGAAGAAGTTAATCCAGGAGAAGTAACTGAAAAAATCTGGTCTCTTGACAGAAGAATATACAGGCCGGATTATAGATAAATATGAATATTGATAAACTTAGGGATTCAAAACAATTTATACAGAAACTTATGGAGGTCGCAGTAACACCTATTTTTGTGGTGGATAAAGATATGACCATTCAAAGTTTCAATAATTCATTTTCAACATTGTTCAGTAGATCGGAGAATGAAATAATCGGTAAACGTCCGGGTAATGCTTTCGGATGTGTTTTTGCAAGAGATAAGAAGCTTTGCGGAGAAACAGATCATTGCGTTAAGTGTATTTTAAGAAAGCACATGGATAAAGCTATAAGAGAAAATAGACAGAGTGTTCGTGAGGTTATTGAAAAAGAGTTTATCATAAACGATAAAGTTGTTAAAAAACAATTGAGTCTAGAAATAAAACCTTTGGATTTTGGCAAAGAAAAGTATTATGTAGGTATTTTTAATGATGTTTCGGATGTCATTGAATTAGAAGACAGGGTTTATATGCAGTATGAAAAGATGAAGAGAGATTTGCTGTTTGCAAGAGGTCTTCAAAACAGTCTGCTGCCTGTTGAAAAGGAAATAGGTCCATTGGAGTTTTCCTACATATTTAAACCTTGTGAAACTCTGGGAGGGGATTTCCTGGATTACTATAGAATTGACCGTCATAATATTGCATTTATAATAGCTGATGTAGCCGGACATGGAATTACTTCTTCGATGTTCACAATGTTTATTTATTCGATGATTGATAGATTAGAAAAAAGCCCTGCTTCGATTTTAAAAAGTGCATTTCGAGAGTTTTCAAAATTTACAGTAGCTCCTGAAACATATATTACTATGCTGGTTGCTGTTATTAATACCAAAAATAGAACAGTAACTTTTGCAAATGCAGGATTCACAAATCCACCGGCGGTTGTATATGGAGATAGTATTGAAAAAGTGGAAGTAAGCGGTATACCAATCAGTAATTGGGTGGATGAAGCTGTTTATGAAGAAAAGCGACTACGCTTTAAGAGCGGTGACAGACTTATATTCTTTTCTGATGGTATTACAGAAATGAGAACTGAGACGTCAAGCTTTATTGGTGGAGATTATCTTTACAGTACATTAGCCGATCGTAGTATTCCGACTGATAAACTTATACATGGTGTGTTTAATCATTCGTATGAAAATAAAAATTATATTATCAATGATGATATTACAATTGCTATTGTTGACCATAAGTGATAGGTGTATTTAACTATTTGTTTTAAATGAAATTCAGATTATAAGCTAAGAATAATGCTTAATTAAAGCAACCCAAGACTTTCAAACTCATTTAATGTAAAATTCCACAAGTTTTCCTGTTCAGATTTTAATATAACTTTTTCAACAGGTTTTTTAATTGTCAGATTATAAATGTAATTCCCTGTAAGTGCACACATTTCATTTGATGAAGCCGCATAAACAACATTTTCAGCAGCATATGGTATTGGGTCGGCATTAAGAGAAATCATGGCATTTGCGATTTTCCAGTACCAAACATCGGAAGGCCAGATTCCGGTTTTAGAATGTCCGGGATGGACGCAGTTTATAGTAACAGTTGATCTGCTTAGTTTTTCAGCCAATTCAAAGGTGTAATACATTAGAGCTCGTTTAGACATAGCATAAGCTTTAAATCCACTGATTTTACCGGATTTACCTAAATCTGGTAGAAAAGAACCGACTTTATACGCATCTGAGGATACATTTACAATTCTTGTTTCATCCGGTAGTTCAAGCATATGTGGAAGCAGCAGACTAGTTAGATAAAATGTACCGTAATAGTTTACTGCCATTGTCATTTCAAGACCATCGATTGACTTTTCGTGTTTTCGACTGTAGACACCTGCATTATTTATTAAGACATCAGGCACACCATATTGCTCGATTAATTTATCTGAAAAGGTTTTTATAGATGTAAATGAAGCCAGATCCAATAACATTGTTTTTATAGGGTTTCCGGTTTCAGATTCAATTTCTTTTTTAGCAGAAAGTGCTTTTTCTTGATTTCTGCAAGCTATTAAAACATTTGCACCAGCCCAAGATAATTTTCGTGCAGTTTCTTTTCCAATACCACTGTTGCCACCAGTTATAACTACAAGGGAACCGTCAATGTTAAATTTTGGATTTTTATTTTCCTCTGTCATCAGTACACCTTAAATGATATTATTTTCTAATTTCATTATACACCAAGTTTCTACAAATGGTGTACCAAATGAAGCACAAAATAATCTTTGATTACCAAATATATCAAAAAACAAATATGCATTCTATGATTGTATAAGCTGATAAATCTGCTTTATCCAAACTCAACCATTTACCCCCAGAGTAAATTGTCGAAGGGGTAAATAGTTGAGGGTAAATGGTTGTGGTTGACATGGTCAGGGTCATTGGTAGATAATATTAATTGCGGTAGGAGGGTAACTTGAACTATAAAGCGTTGAATAAACCTGAATATGAAGGTATCAGAACAGTCAGGATTGCAGATAACAATAATAATCTGCCATTCTTTATTGAAAAAAGAAAAGAACTTACAACAGAGATTCACAGACATGAATTCGTTCAGATTATATATGTAGCAAAGGGCAGTTCAGAGCATGTCCTAAATGATAATAAATTCTCCATCTATAAAGGTGATATATTCATTATGCCGCCATATGTGCCGCATTATTTTGTTCCCGGTGGAGATGCTGAGATATATGAATATGAGTTCACGCCTGAATTTATTAATGAGAAATTTTCTGTGGAGTATAAAGATAATAGCTTTATGGATTTTGCCTATCTCGAACCATTCCTGGTTGCAGAAAATAAAATTAAACCACGTCTGAATTTAAGTGGCAATGTGCAAAGGGAAGTAGAAAATATTTTAAACAATATATTACTGGAATATGAGCAAAGGGAAAAAGATTTTGAATTGGTTATAAAAGCACTTACACTCCAGCTACTTATAATAGTTTCACGGCAATATAACAGATATGAAGAAACTGATGAAAACAATTATGTTTTTATGAAACATAGAGATTCTCTTATAAAAACAATTGATTTTATCAATGAAAACTATTTTGAAAGTATATCTCTAGATGATGCAGTTCGTGTATCATTATTGTCAAAATCATATTTTGGTTATCTTTTCAAACATATGACTCATAAAACATTCACAGAATATCTAAATGGAGTTCGTATTTCGAATGCAGTAGAATTGCTGAAAACGCGTCATGATTTAAAGGTAATCGACATTTGTTTCATGACAGGATATAACAATGTGAATCATTTTAACCGCATTTTTCGTGCTGAAACCGGCTGTACTCCTATGCAAATAAGGAAAAATAAAATATAATTCGTAAAAATTTAAGTCAATGACGCTAAGAAATGGTCATCCATTTGATATAATATTAATCAAACGGAGGTATATTATGATTATTGATGCACATAACCACCCAGACTGGCACGGCCACGATGTTGAAAAATTCATTGAAAATATGGATAGGAATGAAATTGATGTAACATGGCTTTTGACATGGATATGTCCTGATGATGAATTTTCAGGGTCATATGGACATGTTCTAACTACAATGTTTAAAAACGGTCCTGTTCCATTTGAGAGAGCGCTATATTATAAAGATAAATATCCAGATAGATTTGTTTTAGGTTATTGTCCTGACCCAAGAGATCCGGGAGCAATTGGAAAATTGAAAGCTGCAGTGGATATATATGATGTAAAAGTTTGCGGAGAGCTTAAGTTGCGTATGATGTATGATAACCCGGATGCAGTCAGATATTTTAAAGCATGCGGAGAACTGGGGCTTTCTGTAACAGTTCACCTGGATTATGAATTGAATTCTGATACAAACCATCCATGGCCGAATTTCTGGTATGGAGGAGGTATGGCATCTTTTGAACGGGCTGTTGCTTTATGTCCGGATACCACATTCCTTGGACATGCACCGGGCTTTTGGGCGCATATTTCCGGAGACGATCAATATAACAAAGTCTCTTATCCGAAAGGACCTGTTGTTCCTGGAGGTAAGCTACAAGAAATGTTAGATAAATATGATAATCTATGGTGCGATATATCCGCTGGTTCAGGATGCAATGCTTTATCTCGAGATCCTGAAAATGCAGTAAAATTTATAAATAAATATAAGGATAGAATTCTTTATGCGAGGGATTATTTTGATGACAGACATAAAGTATTCCTCGATTCAATAGATTTGACTCAGGAAGTACGCGATAAAATATTCTATAAAAACGCGCTCAAAATAGTCTCGCTGGATTAAAAGTGGAAAAACAGCGAAGGGATGATTTTCCAAAAGAGGAGGTATTGTATGGGAAAAATGGGTTTTGGAATTATAGGCTGCGGAGCTATTTCAAATATGCATGCAGGAGCTGTAATGGCAATTGAAAATGCTGAATTGATTGCATGTACGGATGTCAATGAAAAAAGCCTTGCTGATTTTTCAACTAAATATGGAATCACTCCTTATAATGATTTTTACGAAATGTTAAAGGACACCAGAGTAGACACAGTATGTGTTTGTACTCCAAGTGGCTTACATAAGAAATTCTGTGTTGATGCAGCAAAGGCCGGTAAGCATATCGTAGTAGAAAAACCAATGGCGTTGACTACAGCTGATTGTGATGAAATTATTAGAGCATGTGATAAAAATAATGTGAAGCTTGAGGTTATCAGTCAAAATAGATTTAAGGATGCCTTTAAACTGGTAAAATCAATGGTTGAAGAAGGAAAACTTGGCAGAATTGTAAGTGCAGACATATATATGAAGTATTACAGAAGTCCTGAGTACTATGGAGCCAGTAACTGGAAGGGTACATGGGCAATGGACGGTGGCGGAGCTCTAATGAACCAGGGGATTCACGGGGTTGATATTCTTCTTTTTATTATGGGTAATGTTAAATCAGTTTTTGGTTATACAAGAACTCTGGCGAGAGATATCGAGGTTGAAGATACAGCTTCAGCAGTAGTGGAATTTGAGAATGGAGCACTTGGGGTGATTCAAGGAACGACTTCGGTGACACCTGGATACCCAAGAAAGATGGAAATCAATGGGACAGAAGGAAGCATAACATTGATTGAAGGTGATATTACTGTCTGGGATATTAAGGGAATTGCAAAACCAGAATTCAAGGCCACATTGGGTCATTCCCACAATGACCCTATGGCGTTTAATATTGAAGGGCATGTACTTCAGTTAACTGACCTGATACATGCTGTTGAAACTGATTCAGAGCCTTATGTAAGCCACAGGGAGGGCAGGAGGCCTGTTGAACTCATAACAGCAATATATAAGTCATCTGAAACAGGAAAAAGGGTAGATCTGTGAAAAAAGTGCTTATATCGGCCTTTGAACCTTTCGGTGGACTGAATAGAAACGCATCGCAAATGGTAATGCAGGCTTTGAAATCGACATATAAAAATATTGATGTATCAAAAATTGTTTTGCCTGTATTATATAAAACTGCCTTTGATAAATTATTATCGGTTATAGATGAAGAAAAACCTGATATTGTAATTTGTATGGGGCAGGCAGGTGGGCGACAGAAAATATCCATTGAGAGAATTGCTGTAAACATCAATAACGGAAGCATTGCTGATAATGGGGGAAAGATAAAAACCGACGAGATAATTATAGATTGCGGAGCTAATGCATATTTTACCAATCTACCCTATAAGAATATGAAGAATGCAGCAAATGATAAAGCTGTTATAAGCTATTCAGCAGGAACATATATATGCAATGACATTTTCTACAGATTGATGCATCGCATAAAAACAGCTGACTTAAAAATAAAAGGTGGATTTTTCCACTTGCCATATACTGAGCATTTCGATAGAATGCCATTTATAGATTTGGATATACAGCTAAAAACCATTGAAGCCATGTTAGCTGTGTTGGGGGGATGAAAATGAATACTAAAAAGCTTACACTTACTGCAATGTTTACAGCACTTGTTTATATTGGAACAATGATGGCAATTCCAATTCCAAAAACTTCAGGCATCTTGAATTTAGGAGATGCTATTATAATAATAAGTTCAGTTATACTTGGCCCAATTCCAGCAGCATTTGCAGGTGCAGTAGGGGCATCATTGGGTGATTTAACATGGGGAGCAATTCACTATATTCCAGCTACATTTATGATTAAAGGTGCTATGGGATTTATTATTGGATATCTTGCCAGAAGCAAATCAATGAAATCAATCAGAAAATCGGCAATTGTTGCTGAAATATTTATGGTTGGTGGTTATTTTGTCTATGAGTTGCTATTTTTAAATCTTTTAATGGGTGATGGTGGTTTTGGATATGCGATTTTTGGAGTTCCATTTAATATTACTCAAGGTATAGTAGCGGTTGTGGTGGCTATGTGGAGTATTAAGTATATACAAAAAAATGAGTATTTTAATGATATAAGTAAGCTTTAAAAACGTATAAATTGATAAACTGAGTTAATTCTGTTTTAGTTAAAAAAATACCCCAGTCATCCACAAGATGATGGGGTATTTATATTTCTTGGTTTTTACAGGTTCAAAAATGAAAGCCTGTTAAGCTCCTTCTTGACACTATACCTTGAACGGTTTGCATTTCCGTATCGAATGACCTCAGCAATTATTGAGTCAGCCCAGCCTTCTGAAATCAGGTGCTTGGAAAAGTTTACAGTAAGATCATCTATTTCATCTTCCTCTACAGAAAGTCTGACGAAATTCCACATAACATCGTTTGTGAATATATAGCCTTTGTTTCTGTAAATTTCTATATTGTTACGTGCTTTTTCTAAGTTCCCAGTATACATTGTAGAAAGAATCAGGGTATTGATATAGTCATTTGAACTCACTTCTTCAGGTATTTCATTGAACATACCAGCGAGGGTTTCATCATCCCAAAGCTCTTTTTCTTCAACTGCAACCCTGTTTAATAGCTTCCATCTGAAAGTGTCATCCAAGGTTCTGAAATAAATACAGACATCAGCTATAGCTTTCATATCTTCAAATACATGACCGGTGAAAATATGCCAGTAAGACATGAAAATAATAGCAGGAATATTTGAAGGATCTTCAGTATATAAACCGTGTGTGTGCTGCATATTTCTATTAAGAAATATAGAACTAAAATAATTCTGCCGCTGTAGTTTCATAGTTGACGTATCGCGGCATAAGAAATATGAAAGATCCTTCACTAATTGGTGCCTGAGACGGTTATTAAAAATTATTGTTTCTTTAAAAGAAGCATAGGTTTTTAACGCTTTTTTATAGTTGCCAACACATGCATAAGCACATATAAGACCAATAGCAGATTTTTCCACCTCTATATTTTTACGGATAGTATAGTTAAAGCCGCTTATCGCACTCTTATAACTTTTTTCGCTTAGTGCTAGATATGAGTAAGCGTAGTAACCAAGCATATCGTTTTTGACCGGATCCGTCATGCCTGTCCTCCATTTTCTATCAACTACCTGAACCTCCGGCTGCGGGAGCATTTTCCAGGTAATCATCTATAATCTTCTGGACATTATCATCCTTGATTTTAATCGAAAATTCAATTCTTCGGTTCTTTGCACTTCCTTCATCAGTTTCATTATCACCTATGGGACGAAGTTCAGAGAAACCTGCTGCTGCAAAGAAACTGCCGTATTTTTCTTCTAGGGAAGGGTTAGATGCCATAATGTAGTTTAGTACATTGGTCGAACGTTCTGTTGACAATACGCGATTGACATCTGTGGAACCAACTGCATCAGTGTGACCTTCAACTGAAATAGAGTCAATAACATCTCTGACTTCAGGGTCATCAAGGATTGTTTCAAATGCTATTGCCAGTTCTCTGAGTAGTGCTTTTCCTTCATTCTTAACATCAGAAGATGCAAAATCAAACACAAGACTTTCAGTGATATACAAGTTTGCATTGTCGCCGATTATAACCAGCCGTTCACCAGCATCATTGAATTCGCCCATTGTGGCTTCAATAGAAGATTGAACTTTTTCAAAAATATCAGCTCGTAAAACAGCGATGCTCTGAAGTTTGATTCTCAGGTCGTTTAATTCTTTGGTATTAACAGCGATAATGCTGTCCAGTAGTTCTTTTTGTTCAGCTTGGATTATAATGATCTGTAGTTGCTCGCCAAGGTTTTTTTCAGCCTGTGAATACTGCTCTGCAAGCTCATCAATACTTTCTTCAAGAAGGAAAATAAAATCCTCTCGTTCTTTAAGTTCCTTGTCAGTTTGAATAAGAATATTCATCTGGCTCTCAAGTTCAGTCTGGGTAGAAGCCAATTTGTTCTTCTGATCATCTAAATCAATTGAAATTATAATGTTCCTTACGAAGACAATCATGACAAGAAAAAGCATTACCAGTGCAATTGTGGACATGACATCAGCGAAGGAGGGCCAAAAATTCTCCGGTTCTCTTTTTGTATAATAACGTCTGTTTTTACTCTTCAATTACTTCACCTCTTTGGTTATTTGGTCACTTCATCTTTGATTGCATCGAGTTTTCTATTTATCTGACCTGTAGTAGCTTTATTGTAGGCCATAGTTTGAGCGGGCAGGGCGGCAATGGTTTCTGCAATAATTTTTTGATTGCCGTCAAACTGTTTTATTATTTTCTCCATACTGGTTAATGCGTCATTCATGCTGCTTTCCAGTTTGTCTGAAATTTCACCGGAGCTGTCCATCATAATTTTTAAGAATACTTCTCCGGTTTTTTGAGCCATAGTTGAAATTTCTTTATTAACATCAGTGAAGGAAGTTACAAATGCATCTTGGATAGTTTCAATGGTTTTTGTATTTGTTTCAGCACTCTCTCTCATAACAGATGATAGTTTATTTACAGCGTAGACTGATTTATCAACCTGTTCTACAAGAGCCTGCATGTCATCAACAACTTTCTGGTTGAATGAGGACATTTCAGTTGCAGCGGATTTTACATCAACTGAGAATTTTTCAATGGCATCATAATTATTTTTTATAAGGTTGGCTGAAGATGACATCGATTCAGCCATCTTAATAAAGCTGACATCCATCATTTCAACATTGTTTCTGAGATTAGTATTAAATTCTGAGAAATCTTTTACACTGCCGGCAAAGTTTACAAGACAGGAATCAAATCTATCGATGGTGTTATCTAAAGTCTGGG